>Ga0272441_10000812_pt1 | contig 68688 bp, 58 predicted proteins | sample SSMProp6N_FD_193582 | JGI IMG/M metagenome (GOLD analysis project Ga0272441, IMG submission 193582) | Marine sediment archaeal communities from Little Sippewissett salt marsh, Falmouth, MA, United States - SSM-Prop-6N | ecosystem: Environmental > Aquatic > Marine > Wetlands > Sediment ...
TCGCTGCGCCAAGCACGGCCGGTGCATCCAGGGTGAGCCCGGCCGTTGCCATGAACCGGCCGACCCCGGGGTAGTTGAAGATCGCTTCGGTGATCACAACTCCGTTCAGCAGCCCGGCCACCGTCATCCCCGCCAACGTCGTCACCGAGATCATCGAATTGCGCTTCGCATGCCGCAAGACGTGCTTCTCCTTGAGCCCCTTGGCGCGGGCTGTCTGGACATAGTCCTGACGAAGCTCGTTGAGCAGCGTGGACCGCGCCACACGCATGATCAGTGCCCACGAGACGTAGGAGAGCGTGATCACCGGGAGGATGAGGTGCCGAAGAACGTCCAGAAACACGTCGAAGCGTCGGTTGGCGAGCGAGTCAATGAGCAGCATGTTCGTGTAGTTCACAAAGGAGGCGCTCCGCACGACTCGGATGAATGGCGGACTGATCCGCCCGGGGGGAAACCAGGGTAGGAGTCCATAGAAGGTGAACAGCAGGATAAGCCCGACAACGAACGTCGGCAACGACCAGCCGGTAATCGCCATCCAGCGCGTCGCATGATCGGCCAGCGTATTCGGATGCGCAGCGGAGAAGAACCCCAGGCGCATCGCAAAGAGTACAACCGGAATCACGGCCATCAGCGTCAGCTCCACCGAGACGGGGAAGTACTTGGCGATTGCCTCGCCGACCGGCATCTGAGCGGATCGAGAGTACCCGAGATCGCCGCGGAAGACCCCCCGGATCCATGTCCAGTACTGCTTGTGGATCGGCTGGTCGAGCCCGTACTGGTGGATCAGCGCGTCCCAGTCTTCCGGTCCCGCGATGTGCGACAGCAGATTCTCATCGACGTAGGCGGACAGGCGCTTGTAGGGACCGAGAAGCGAGAGCAGAGCGAAGATCAGCACCGAAACGCCGAAGATCACAACGGGAAGAAGCAGCAGGCGGCGAATCGCATAGGCAATCATGGGGTTCCTTTCTCACCGGGATCGCGGTCGCTTGACGGGATGATAGCCGCCGTCTCAACTTCCTTCTAGTCCCCGCCCCCGGCCCTCCGAACGTCGGCTACAATAGCGGGCAGGGAGGCCCGATGACTGACGAACCCAGGTCCGTAGATCAGAGCCCATCTGCGACCGACGACTACATCGCGACGACGATCCCCGTTCGTATCGACATCGATCGGAAGCAGGCAGTACTGAGCCTCGAGGAGGCGGAAGCGGTTCTTCGAGATGCGCGCTCGATCGCGCTCGGTCCCTGCATCTGCCGCAAGGAGGCGCAGAACTGCGATGCGCCGATCGATGTCTGTCTGTCGCTCAATCACGAGGAGGGGGATCAGTACGAGGGCTTCGAGCCCGTCTCGGTCGAGCGCGCACTCGAGGCACTGCGACTCTCGCACGAAGCCGGGCTCGTGCATCTCGCCTACCGCAAGCCGGGTCAGCCGATCACCGAGTTCTGCTCGTGCTGCTCCTGCTGTTGCTGGATGCTGAAGAGGCTGAAGGCGACCGACTTCCATGAGGCGATTGTCGAAGCCGACGTCATCGCAGTCCACGATGCGGAGACGTGCATCGGCTGCGGCGCCTGCGCATCGCGCTGCCCATTCGATGCCTGGCTTCCCTCCGAGAATGGCGGCAAGCCATCACTCCAAGCGAACCGCTGTTTCGGATGCGGCGTCTGCGTCACGTCCTGTCCGGCGAATGCGATCCGCCTTGCTCCTCGGGCAAGCGTTCGACCCTAGAGCCGTCGGACCAACCGTGCGGAATCCTCCGCTCGTCGGCCTTTCCCGCCGGGCAGACCGAACACTAGAATGGCGCAAGGGGGCAGGATGAGAGATCCCGGAAGGAAGAGCCGCCACCACATCATGCGATCCCTGGCGCTTGCGGGGATCGCTACGCTGATCGCGTGTCTCCCCGGCCTCTCGGCCGGAAGACCTGTGCTCCTCGTCTACGGCTTTCAGCCAATCCCGGGATTCCGCGCGACGCAGATCTGGGAATCCATGGCCGAGTTCCTCTCCGGCGCCAACATCATCGATGCGCAGGCGATGGGCGTCGATGCCGGCCACACGATGTACTTCCTTCCTGCAGGCGACGAAGGCAAACGCGACGTTTACATCAGCGACTACGCGCTGGCCCTCGAGCCGACAGCACGCGACATCGCGTTCTATGCGATGAGGCTCGCGAGAGAGACGGCGATCGTCGCCGGACGATCCCCGCAGGGCCGTTTCGACATCGTCGCGCACAGCATCGGCGGGCTGATCGCACGCACCTACATCGAGAGCGACGATGTGGCAAGCCTCGTCGGTACCGAAGAGGTCCCGCAGTTCGATGCCCAGTACCGGGGCGAGATCGGGACACTGATCACGCTCGCGACCCCGCACCATGGACTCTATTTCGTCGGATTCGGCCAGTGGATCAACACCCTCGGCAAGCAGCTCACCCCGGAGAGCCGGTTTCTCGAAGCGCTGAACCGCGATCACGTCCTCGACGGCCGCCTCCTGTCGCTCCATCCGGACGTTCGCTACGTCTCGCTCGCCGGGCAGACCTGTTTCGGATGCGGTTTGCGGCGCGATGAGGATGTATGCATCCGCGACTGCGTCGATGCGGGCCTCACATGGCAGGGGTCGGATCTCGTCGTACTGATGGCATCGGCCTTCCTCCCCGAAGCGGAGAACGTCGCCTGTATCGGGATGGACCACGTCGATATGCGAACGAGTCCCGTTGTCTGCGATGCGATCGAGAGGATTCTCGATGGCGAGGAGCCACCCGGCGCCATTTACGAGGATCCGACTCTTCAATCCGAGGACACGGAGTAGCCTTGATGGATTACCGCATCAAGCCGAACCGATTGAGCGGCCAGACACGCAGGTACGGCACGCCGATGATGTCGGCCTCCTTGACGAACCCCCAGTAGCGCGAATCGAACGAGTTGTTGGAGTTGTCCCCGAGCATGAAGAAATACCCCTCGGGAACGAGCGTCGGCTCCACGCCGTAGCGGAACTCGGGCCGGTTGGAGTAGTAGTAGCGGTCGAACCGTGGGTCGTCCGCCTTCTCGCCGTCAATGTAGAGATCCCCATCGACAATCTGGACCGTCTGCCCCCCGACGGCCACCAGGCGCTTGACGTACCGCATCCGAACCTCGCGGGTCGTAATGCCGAGATCCTTGAGCGAGCGCGTGTCTGGGCCGACCTCGCCGACCGGGAAGAGCTGGTGGTCCGCCGTCCGAAGCGTGATCTCGGTTCCTTCCTCCGCTGTCGCGAGATACGCGTCGGCACGATCGGTGTTGAAGACCGGCTCTGTGTTGACGTACGTCAGCTGAAGGCCCGCATCGACCCCCGCAAGATCGGCGGGGGACCCGTCCGCGACACGCCGGATGAGGACCTGATCGGTGTGGCGGAACACGACGATGCTCCCTGGTGTCGGGTTGCGGAAGTGGTAGGTCAGTCGATCGACGAAGAAAGAATCCCGGGGATCGATCGTCGGGATCATCGAGCCTGTCGGAACGTGCATCCGCACGGTAACGAACGTCATGATGATCGCCGCGAGCGCTCCGGCGACTGCGAGGACCTCGATCCACTCGAGCACCTCGCGCATCACGCGCCCTGGCTTCCAGCCGAGCCGCCAGGCGAGCCGCAGGATCCAAGCCGGTCGTTTCTCCTTCTTCCGTCGCTTTCGTCGCATCGGCACTCCTCTCCACGCAATTTCGTGATCGAAGCCATTCTAACGACTCCGACAGCGGCACGCGATGTGGGTCCAATCGGTCGTTTGCCGGGCTGCCGAGCTCTAGCGAATCAAACCGAAGCGCGACAGCGGCCAAACGCGAAGTTACGGAACGCCGATCATATCAGACTCGTCGACGAACCCCCAATAGCGGGAGTCGAGGGAATCATCGGAGTTGTCCCCGAGCACGAAGTAGTTTCCCTCGGGAACGAGGGTCGGCTCGACGCCGAATCGGAACTCGGGCCGATTCGACACGTAGTAGTGATCGTACTGCGGCCCTTCGAGCCTCTCGCCATCGATGTACACATCCCCCCCGCGGATCTGAACCGTCTGTCCGCCGACCGCAATCAGACGCTTGACGTAACGCGTTCGCACCTCGCGAATCTCGATTCCCAGATCCTCGAGCGTGGTTCCGAGCCTCGGCACCGCTCCTAGCGAGTGGAGTCGTCCGTCCGCCGTTCGGATCGTCAGCGGAGTCCCTGCAGTGAGCGATGCCACGTACTCGGCGACCACATCTCCAGTGTAGGCCCTCTGCTCGTTCAGGTGGGTGATCCGATCCCCCCGAGCAAGTCCGGAGTGGTCCGCCGCGGAGCCGGACGAGACGGCACCGACCAGAACCTTGTCGGTGTGACGGAAGACAACGATGCTGCCCGGTGAGGGTCGGCGGAGGTGGTACGTCAGGCGGTCGACAAAGAAGGAGTCCGCTCGAAGAAGCGATGGATCGCCATTGATCGTCGGCCACATCGAATCGGTCGGTACGTGCATCCGAACCGTCACGAAGGAAATGATCAGCGCTGCCAGCGCGCCAGCGACCGCAAGAACCTCGACCCACTCGAGGACCTCACGCATCACGCGCCCCGGCTTCCAACCGAGCCGCCACACGAGCCGCACGATCCATGCCGTTCGCTTCGGCTTCGTCCGCTGCCTACGCCACATCGAGATTACCCTGGGTCTTGAGGGAAGTGACATCCATGGTACTCGTGCCCGTGACCCCCTCGAACCGACGCCTGCTCAGCGCCCGAGGACTTCCTGTGCCGCCGCTACGCCGCCCCCCGGGGCGTGCTCGTACCCGCAGGCTGCGAGGCCTGTCTCGATCGCACCGATCGTCGCCAACAGATCCCCGGCGGAGACCGCGCCCATGTGACCGATGCGGAAGTACTCGGCCCTGTTCTTCGGATGGAGCCCACCAGCAAGGATGACCCCCGCACTGCGAATCGCACCAAGGAGCGCCGCACCATCGACCCCCTTGGGATAGCACGGGGCGCTGAGCGTCACCGCTGCGTGCGACGCGTCCGTCGGCACTTGTGAGAGCCCGAGCGCCGTCAGCCCCGCCTTGCAGGCCTCGCTGATTCGCCGATGCCGGGCAAACCGGGCGTCCATCCCTTCGTCGAGGATCAGGCCGAGGCTGATGTCGAGCGCGCAGACAAGGTTGACGGGCGGCGTGCCGAAGTAGCTCGGAACGCGCTTCTCGTAGGCGGCCATGATCGGCAGCCACTTCGCCCAGTCGGCGTAGTAGTTGGCGACCGGCGTCCGCCGCTTCCCCCACGCGCAGAGAAGGCGCTGACTGACGACAAGAAGAGCCAACCCAGGCGGAACGCCGACTGCCTTCTGCGATGCGGTGAGCACGACATCGATGCCCCAATCCTCCTGCCGCAGCTCTTCCCCGGCGACCGAGCAGACACCGTCGAGCACGGTGAAGACTTCATGCTCCCGACCGAGAGCTCCGAATCGAGCCGGATCGACCCGAACGGCTGTCGACGTGTCGACGTGGGTCGCAGTCACCAGTTTGTAGTCCGCGTCGTCCAGCTTGCGCTGCACGACGTCGAAGTCGATCGTCTCCCCGAGGGGGGCGCGGATGACGTCGACCTCGGCACCGTATCGAGCGAGGAGGTCCTCGAACCGATCCCCGAAGACGCCGGTGCTGAGTACCAGCGCGCGGTCTCCGGGCTCCACGATGTTTGCCCCGGCGCAGTCCATCGCCAACGTGCCGGAGCCGGCAAGGATGAACGGCTGCCCGGTCGGTGCCTGCCAGACCTCGCGCATTCGCTCGATCGATCGGCCGAACGAATCAATGAACTCGGGTGCCACATGACTCGCCGTTGGGGCACCGAGCGCTTGCAGAACGGCGGGCTCGAACTCGATCGGTCCTGGAATCATCAGAAGAGAACGGTCTTTCATCGAGAACTCCTTTCGCACCCACAAGTCTCGCACCTCTCGCAGGCCAATGCAATCTTGGAACAGGAAGGCACGGATGACCTACGGAATCGGACAGGGCTTCGCTACGTCATCCACTGGAGTTTGCCGCCAATCGCAGACTCCGCGGGATACGTTGAGCTGGCATGACATCTGTCATTGGAGAGGCAGCGTTTCGTCTTCCACTGCAGTTCGCCATGGAGTGGCGAACTGCAAGGAACAGGATCCACGGATGACGCTTGGCGTCATCCGTGGTATCCTGTTCCAGAGGTATGTCCCTAGGCTCACGCCATCCAGCCTCGCTGGGTGGCGCGTTTGTTTGAGGGGAGGACCCATGGCGGTTCGATTGGCGGTCGTTGTCGGATACATTGCCGTTCTGCTGGTCATCGGCCTCTGGGCTCGCCGTCGAGCCCGCGGAACGAGCGAGGATTACTTCCTCGCATCACGCTCCCTGTCGCCGATCGCGCTATTCCTGACGATGGCGGCGACGAACTTCAGCGCGTTCACCGTATTCGGATTCTCCGGCGCGGGCTGGGAAGCCGGGTACTCCTACTACCCGGTGATGGCCTTCGGAACCGGGTTCATGGCGCTGACATTTCTGTTGATCGGCAGGCCGGCCTGGCAGCTGGGGAAGACGCACGGACTCCTCACGCCGCCGGAGATGGTCTACCACGTCACCGGCAGCCGGACTCTGCGGATCCTCTTCTTCGTCGTGATGGCGGTGTTCACCGTGCCCTATCTCGCGATGCAACCGATCGCCGCAGGATACGCCCTCCACTCGCTGCTCGGGATCCCATACTTCGCTGGGGCGGCGATCATCACCGCGGTGATGCTCCTCTACACCTTCCTCGGCGGCTTCCGCGGTGTCACGTGGACCGATGTCTTCCAGGGGAGCATGATGATCACGCTGCTGCTCGTCGCGCTTGCAACCATCGCGAGCAGATTCGGCGGCCTGAGCGCCGCGAACGCCGCCGTGGCCGAGAGCTTCCCGGAGCTCTTCTCGCGGCCTGGTTTGGGAGGCATCTACACGCCGGGCGTCTGGCTCGGTTACATGCTCCTCTGGTTCCTTGCCGATCCAATGCTCCCGCAGCTCTTTCAGCGGTTCTATGCCGCGAAGAACCTCAGGGCCATCCGTACGACCGCCTCGCTCTACCCGCTTCTCACCGGGTTTCTCTTCCTGCTCCCGGTAGCGATCGGGGTGCTCGGACGGCTAAGCTATCCCGTGCTTGAGGCGGGGATCGAGGCCGATCGGATTCTCCCGTTGATGCTTCAGTCGCACGCTCCCCCCGTGCTCGAGGCGCTGGTGCTCACCGCGGCGCTCGCAGCCCTGATGTCGACGCTCGACTCGCAGCTGCTCACGTTGTCTTCCATGTTCTCGCGAGATGTTGCCGAACCCATTCGGCAACATCTCGCGGGGCGAAAGGGCCAAGCCCTTTCGCCGTTGGATCAGCTTCCAGCCTGGGTTGGCAAAGCGTTTGTCGCAGGGTTGGCCCTGATCGGGCTGGCGATTGCCTGGCAGCCGCCGGCAACCTTCCGTGTGCTCGCCACCAAGACGTTCACCGGGCTTGCCGTCCTGTTTCCAACGGTGCTCGCGACGCTCTATTGGAGGCGCGCCCACGCGGGCGCGGCAATCGCTTCGATCCTCGTCGGAGAGGGGCTCGTCGCCGCGAACCACTTCGGGCTGCTGCCGACGCTTGGGACACTGCCCGTCGTTCCGATCGTACTCCTCACGGCACTCGTGCTGATTCTCGGCAGCCTGATGCTCCCCCGCCGATCGAAGCAGCCAACGACGTGGGAGCCACGAGCGCTCAGCCGCCGCGCGATGATCGGGTGGGTGGCGGCATTCGCAGCACTGTTCTTCTTTGCACACGATGTCTGGAACTGGGGAGACGGCCGGCTCAGCTGGCTCGGCTTCCCGTGGTGGGTCTGGTTCTTCGCCGTCCTGTGCGTCGCAACCTCGATCGCACTCTGGCTCCTTGGAAGGCATCTCGCCAAGCGAGCAACGAACTGATCTGCCAGCGCGTTTCCGGACGACTGCCAACAGGATCGCGGAGGGGCCCGGGGACCCCTCCGCAGTCTGATCGCATGCAGCCAGCGCCTAGAGCGGCGGTCTCAATCGCATCGAGCCACCGCTAGAGAGGTGGCTCGATGACGAGGATCTCGTTGATGTCACGGAGTTCCATCGTCCAGGTGACGAGGCCGCTATCCCCTTCGTCATCCGTGCCGCTCGCGGTGAAGCTGTACTTGAGCGGATAGCCCGCCTCGGCGATCCATACGTCTCCGGACGCGTTGGTCAGCTCCCCGGCCCAGTACCCTCCCCACTGCGCATAGGTCGATGTGTAGTGGTGCGCGGGAGTCCCACCGACACTCTCCCGTCCAACGTACGTCGAGGTCGCTTCGAGCCCTCCGAAGACGCCTCCCCACGCAACCGACGGCGCGTAGATAAGGACCGCCTGGCTCATCGCGTCGGCGACAAGCGTCGGCACGGCACTCCACTCTCCATCCTCGGCGATCCACGCTTGATCGTCGATTCGGATGACCTCAAGCAGCCTATCGTCACCCAGGTCTCTCCACATCAGGTGGAGCCGCCCCTCGCCTGCGATCACGCCGGTCAACTCAATCGACCCGGACTCGACGGCCCCGTCGTCCTCGCCGACGAAGGTGAAGAGCGTCGTGTAGCGATAGCTGTCGAGCTCATCGAGTGCAGCGGTCGCCCCGGAGAAAACGCCCTCAGGCGGCACCAGCGGTTCGTCGACCACGTCAACCGCCCCGATGGTCGGGAGAGGCGCCTCGTCTGCCGGCTCCACGGAGGGTTCGACGGATTCGTCGGCAACATCCTCAAGCTCGGCGGTATCCGGAGAGGCAATCTCCGGCGCCGGGCCGTCTGCGGCCACCTCGTCGGCAGGTTCTTCCGATCCGCACGCCGCCATCAGCAACGCGAGGATTCCAACAACAAGAAGCATCCACCACGACCGTGCGTTCATCACGCCTCCTTGCTCATCCTGCCATGGGTGCTAGCCCGCGTGTCCGTCGACTCTAGCAGCAACGCAAAGGGTCGGCAAGCGGACTAGCAGGGAATGGTCAGGGTCTCCAGATCTCGCGGATAGTCCGTCAGCATCTCGATTCCGGCCTCGGCCACCAGGATTGTGTCGGAGTGACGGAAGCCTGCGAACCCGGGGACGTAGATCCCCGGCTCGACGGTGAGAACCATGCCCGATTCGATCAGCGTTTCGTCTCCGATATCGAGGAACGGCGCCTCGTGCATTCCGTACCCGATGCTGTGCCCCGTGTGGTGGCGCCAGGTGTCGCACAGGTCGTGCGCTCGGTAGTAGTCCAGCAGTACCCGATCGACGTCAGAGCAGCGGGCTCCGGGCCGGATGTGTTCGAACGCCAGGTCCTGCGCTCCGACCATCAGGCGAAACAAGCGCGCCTGCTCTTCAGTCGGTTCGCCGAGGATCATCGTCCGTTCGAGCTCGCTCAGGTATCCGCCGATTTCGGCCGCAGCGCCGGTAACGAGAACGTCTCCCGGCCGGAGCACCGCGTTGATCGTGATTGCGTGGGGCACCGCCGACTGCGTGCCGACCTGCCCACGGAACCCGGCATACGCGCAGAAGGTGCCGGATCGCATCGCACGGTACTCGGGACCGAGCGCATCGATCATCTGCATCGACGCGTCGCGAGACGCGCGGATCGAGATGTCCGATTCCCCCAGTCCGGGCGCCGAGTACTCCTGAAGCAGCCGGTGCGCCACGCAGCCCCACCGGCACGATTCGCGGATCAGGGCGATCTCCTCCTCGGATTTGACTCGCATCATCCGTTCGATCAGATCCCTCGCGACGACAACGTCGCCCGCGACGAGTTCACTCAGCCTCGGGCCGGTGTAGCCGTAGCCACCCCCATAGCCGTCTCCGTCGACACCGATGCGGCTGCCGGCCTCGACCCGCTCGCCGATCCAGGCCGCGAGCTGCTTCATCGGATGGCACTCGCCGGGATACTCGTCATAGGTGAGCACGCTGTCGGTGCAGGCCTCCTCGGCGTGCTCGCGCTCCAACAACGGAATAAACAGCGTCACGTCATCATCGCCCGGATCGAAGACGACGCCGATCGGACGCTCGGTAGCCAGGAACGGAAAGCCTGTCAGGTAGAAGACCTGCGTCGGCGAGAAGAGGCAGAGCAGCTCAAGGTTCCGCGCGGACATCCCCCGGGCGACCGCCTGCCGTCTTCGAGCGAATTCCGTTTCCGTCAATCGAATCGATGTCATGAGGCTCCTTTCACGATTGGCGACCGTTCATGCTACAAAGATCCAGCGCATCGGGCCAGCGTCGTACGACGATGAAACGCATCCTCGCGATGATGCGTAGGTTCGAGCAAGGAGGGATCAGGATGAGCCAACGGAGAATGCAGACCAGTCTGGGTGTCCTCGGGGCTGTCGCGGTCTGTGCAGCAGCGATCGTTACCGGACTCGCCACGGGTGACGGCACGTCCGGAGGGGATCCACGACTCCCGAATCCCCTCCGAGCCAACGTCGAGGAGGATGTTCTCGAGTGGCGCGACTGGCTCGAGGATGGAGGCTTCGAGGAAGGCTGGGGATCCTCGATGCCGATGTCTCATCCGGTGGAGAACCTTTCTCCGGCTGCCGCCAGCCGAACCGAGCAAGCCGCCCGATCCGGAACGTACGGTCTGCGCATCACGTCTCAAACCGGCGAGGGCACGATCCTCGCGGTTCGTTCCAAGATCGAGAAGGGTGAGTGGATTCGCTGCATCTTCTGGGCGCGCTCCGCGGGCGGGCCCACGGATCTGCGCGTCAGCGTCCTCGGCATCGAGTCGGGCGCCGATGCCCCCAGGACGCTGCATGCCGAGGAGAGACCCTTCGCCATCGAGTCGGAATGGACGCAGGTCCGGTTCGAGTTCTTCAACACACGAGGTGTCGAGTACGCGCTGCTCAGCATCGATGTCGGCCCGAACCGAACCCTCGATATCGATGACGTCAGCATCGAAGCCGAGCAATGGAGGATGCAGGATCGAGCGATGCTCGAACGCGTCGTTGGCGGAATCCCCGTCCCGATCGTTCCGCTCGCGCCGGTGCACTTCAACGTGTTGATCCACATCGAGGATCCTCGCTTGATCACCCAGCAGGCGGGCTACTTCTGGCAAAAGACGACCGTGTTCACGGAGCTTGCGCGTCTCCTTCATGAACATGGCGGCTTCCTGACGATTCAGCCGGAGGAGGACTGGCCGCTGGCTTCGATGCAATTCGCCCCGACGCTGCTCGCCGATCTCGCCGGCCAGTACGGTGTGGTCTACTCGACCCACACGCACGGACCCAGTTGCATCGATCCCGAGGGACGCCTGCGAAGCAGCCAGGACTGCAACGACTGCCGGTCATGCCCCGGATGGGAGATGATCGACACCGATCAGGATCCGACGACGCCCGAGTATGTCGGCGCGTTGCGCGAGCTGATTGCCGAGATCTCGGGAACCGAGGTCAGCGACCACAACGGGAACTGGCACTACGACAATCTATCCGCTCTCGCGGACGCGGGAGTCGCCACCTGGTCGGCTTACAAGAATTCCAACACGCAAGGGACGTTCGAGGAGCTGTTCACCAACCCATGGCGGCCGACGGAGTGCGATGCGATCGAATCGCCGGAAACCTTCTTCACGCACGACCCCGAGGGCGGCGTCGTCTTCATCCCCGGGTGGGGGCAGGCGATCACTAGACATCCTGAGCGGATCCACACTCGCCTTGCGGCGATGTTGAGCCAGGTCCTCTACCACGCCGATCCGGACCGAGTGAACACGTTCTACATCGTGACCCACGTCGATCACTATCGAGGAGAGAACGGCACACCCTATATCGACGTGGACTCGGCAACCGGAGAGATCACGCTCCACGAAGCGTTCCTCGAGGACCTCGCCCACTGGGAGGAGACCCTGACCGAGCTTATCGACCCGCTGGTAGCCGAGGGTTATCTCGCCTGGACCTCGTTGCCGGCGATTGGGGAGCTGTTCCAGACCTGGGAAGCCGTTGCCGGCAACGACTAACCCCATCGGGAATGCCGAAGGCATTGCCGCACGCGAAGAGGCCTAGCCTCGTTGCGAAGTGGACGTCGTTGCCCGAGATCGGAAACCGATTCGTCGAATGGGAGGCCACCGACCAGGACTGATCCTTGAGCCATCCGCGAAGAGCGCACAGGCTCTTCATGGCGCGCCGCCATCTTCTCCGATGGGAGGAGACAATGCGATCCAACGCGAAGACCGTCGAAGCCTATCTCGCCGAGCTGCCTGAGGCTCGGCGGGAGCAGATCGCCTCGGACGCAAGGTCATCCTCAGGAATCTCCCGGACGGGTTCGAGGAGGCGATGATCGAATCCTGGGGCCGCTGCAGCGGCTCCGGGATCTTCGGAGAATGCACTCCGTGCATTCTCCCGTGAGGGAGCGAAGTGAACGGCGGCCGTCTACCTCGCGTCCATTGGCACGGACGAGGGATCGCAGCGGGCGTTCGGGACCGTCTACAAGGCGATCGGCAAGCGCTACGATGTCGGAAAATCCTGTGCCCGGTTTCGGCGGCTTGACGATCTGCCGCTCGCGCTGATCGGCGAGACGATCGGTTCGATGTCGCTCAACGAGTTCCTAGCGAACTACAAGGCAGGCCGAGCCGCAGGCAGGACCGCGTGATGCCTTCGCTTCGGTCAGCCGGGTCCAAGCCGAACCGCACGATTCGCGCTACTCGTTCGAGTCCGGCGTCTCCGTACCCTCCTGTTCCCCTGCCTTGTCGAAGTGATCCGCACCGGTCGTTCCGCCCTGGAAGAAGCTTACCGCGATCGACCGCAGCTTCAGCACCGCCTGCTCCGAGAAGAGCCCCACCAGGCCACCCAGTGCGGCGAACCCGAGTGGATTGATCGCCCCCTCGGCAACGGTCGGCGTGTAGAAGCCGCCGCGAATCACGAGAAAGAACACGATCCCGATCGATCCGCTGACGAGCGGCAACAGGAGGTACATCGCAACCCAACGCGTGAAGAGCGCGTCGTGGCCGATGTACCAGTAGAAGGATCGGATCGCGTGGATGATCCCTCCGAGCACTCCGGACGCGAGCACCAGCAGAATCAATGGTACCTCCCCGGCGCGATCGATATCCCAGATCAGGTATCGGACGGTTCCCGGCTCATCCTCCTTCGTGTCGCCTTCCTCCGTCTCGCTCTCGGCATCGGTGGGTGTGGGCGGCGCCTCGCCTGCGGCCTGCATGACCTCGCCGTTCTCGGCTGGGGGTGGCGCCGCGCCTTGCCCCGGCCAGACAGCAACCAGGGTGTAGAAGGAGAGTCCCATCAGCGCCAGAAGGTAGACCGCGATTGCCAGGAGGCCGGGCCAGGCGACCCGCTTCCCGGGCGTCTTCGGCGTCTCCGGCACCGGCGGCCTCTTCGGCTTTGCCGGCGTCGCGGAAGCCTGTTGTGGTTCTTCCCGTTTCTCCATCATCTCCTCCCTCCCTTTCTCTTGGGATGAATATTCACTTCTCTGAGGCTTTCTGAGTATGGCGGCGAAGAGCACCGCCGGCAAACGCAAGGCGCAGGGGCTGGCGGATCGGGACGAGGCGAAGCGACCCCTCAACAGGGCGCACGCCTCCTTCTACGGACCGTATCGCATGAACCGTGTGGGGAGGGAGGCAAGCGTCGGATTGGCGTTCACCGATCCACGGAGTCTACTTGAGCGCTGCTTGGCCTTCGAAGCTGCGGGTCGGAGAGAGGCCGTCGAGAATGGTGCGATCGTCTTCGGTGATGTCGTCACGCGCGACGCGATCGAGAACTTCCCCGAGGCCGGGACCGAGCATGAAGCCGTGGCCTGCCATGCCGATCGCCATCAGGTATCCATCGACATCCTCCGACCAACCGACGAGTGGCGCGCCGTCGGGCGACATCGGGTAGAGGCCCCGCCAGGTCCGGCGCACGCGAAGGTTTGCGAGTTTCGGCACGAGGGCGATCATCCGCCGGGAGACGGTCGGAAGGAACTCGCTTGTCGAGCGGCAATCGAAGCCCGGGACCAACGGCTTCGGCGTCAGCGAGAAGAGGATCTGCCCCGTCTGGAGCTGGAAGAAGTAGCAGTTTGCCGCCGTCTCGGAGGGCCGGATGTCGACGACCATCGGACCGAGGAACGGCGCAACGGGCTCGGTGACGCCGCCTTCGTGCGAGTCGGGAACGATTGGATGCTCGAGCCCGATCATCCGGCCAACCTCAGGCGCCCAAGCACCGGAGGAGTTGACAACGATGGGCGCATCGTATCGCCCGGTTTCCGTTTCGACGCCGCGGACCCGGCCGCCCTCCGTGTGGATGCCGGTCACGCTCTCGCGGAATCGGAACTCGGCGCCGGCGGACTTCGCCTGCTCGTACATCGCGTGGCCGAGCAGAAGCGGCGAGCAAAGCCCGTCCCCCGGGCTGAACGTCCCCCCGAGAAGGCCGTCGGCGCTCAGAGCGGGAATGCGTTCGAGCAGATCGTCCTTGCCGTACCAGCCGATGTCGAGGCCGCTTGCCTGCTGCGTTGCGATCAGTCCGTTGAGAATCTCCGCTTCACGCTCGCCATAGGCGACGAAAGAGTAGCCGCCGGTTCGCCATTCGATGTCGTCTCCGAAAGCCTCTTGCCACGTCGAGGCAATCTCGAGCGACCGAAGACAGATGCGGATCTTCGCCGGCTCGGAGTGCGTCGCGCGGATCCCCCCGATCGCCGCCTTGTTCGAGCCTTGGCCCGGGCTTGCCAACCGCTCGAGCACGAGCACGGAAAGACCGGAGCGAGCCATCGCCCACGCCGCGGGTACTCCGACGCTTCCCGCCCCAATCACAATCACATCGTACGTCTTGACCGCCATCCTATACTTCACCTCGCCCAACCCGAGAACGCGCGTCTTCCAGCGCGGTCTCGGCCGAACCCGAAGGGTTCGCGTTCTCGTCCGAGCGCGTCGGATTCGACGCGTTCGCAAACGCACCGAACGGCACCTCGACGAACAGCGGGCGCGCCACGTCTTCGGTGATCTCGTCGATGGGGATCCCGTGCTCGCGGAAGAGGCGCATGATCAGGGACTGACACGTCTTCCCCCCGCAGGCGCCCATCCCGGCGCGGGTCACCGCCTTGATCTCGTTCGCATCGCGGTAGCCAGACTGGATCAACGCACGAATCTCCCCTGCAGTGACGCGCTCGCAGCGGCAGACGATGTCGCTGTCGCGAATCGGTTCGACGGCCTCCGGCAGCGGATCGCCAACCCACGACTGCTGTACACGGATTCCGGCGATGCGATCGGCCAGCTCGACCGGCGCCCGCACCTTCACAAGCACGGTTCCATCGTTCGCCTCGATCGCCTTCACCGCTTCGACGTTCGGAGTGCCGAGCAAGTTTCCCTCCGCGTCGAGCACCTCGACGGCATCTCCAGCAACGAGCCGCTCCCGCTCGAACTCGAACGGGATCGTCACAAGCGGGTTCTCGGGATCCATCCGGCCATCGACAAGCGTGATCGCCAACCCCGGACAGATCGTGACGCACTTCTCGCATCCGATGCACTTCTTGCCGATCTCGGATCCGATGAACCGGGGGAGCTTCCGAATATCGTCCTCGTCGATGAAGATCGCTCCCTGCGGACAGACCGATGTACACGGATTGCACGGGATCTCCTGCGAACAATGGAAGACCGGATGGACTTCGCCCTGCGGGGCATCCTTCCGAACGTCGACCTCGCCGGGCTTCGATTTCAGAAGCTCCCCCATTCGCACCCAGTCCTCCGGAATCGGCTCGTCCGAACCGCCGAGCTCGCGGGCGATCCGCAGCCCGACGATCTTGCCAGAGAAGATCGCCGCCGACGCCTCGGCGATCTCTTCGGCATCCCCTGCCGCGAAGACGCACATCCCATACGCTCGCGCCGCGTGAGTGAACTCATCGACCGGGTCGAGCCCGACCGCGACAAGGACGGTATCGCACGCATACGTCCGCTCGGTTCCCGGAATCGGCTGGAAGGCTTCGTCGATCTCCGCAACAGTCACCGATTCGACTTGCTCGTCCCCATTCGCGCTGAGGATGGTGTGCGACGTGTAGATCGGAACGCCCATGCGGGCGAGCTTGTCACGATGCACCTTGTAGCCGCCACACTCGGGGAGCACCTCGACAAGGCCGACAACGTCGATCCCCGCCTGAAGCGCGTGGTAGCCGGCGATCAGCCCGACATTCCCTCCCCCGACGATGAACAGGCGGTCGGCGGCACGCACGAGGTCGCGGTTGACAAGCGTTTGAAAGGCTCCCGCGCCGTAGACCCCGGGGAGCGTGTTCCCGGCGAAAACGAGTGACTTCTCTCGTGCGCCGGTCGCGACCAACAGCACCTTCGGACGAATCCGCTCGTACCGGTCGCCGCGCAACACGCCGACAATCCGGTCGGAGAAGACCGCAAGCGCGGTGGAATTCGTCCAGACGCGAACGCTCGCGAGTTCGCGGACGCGCGCCGCCAAGCGCTTACCGATATCCATTCCCCGAGTTCCGGCGTGTACAGCGTCGATCGAGCCGAAGAACCGATGCGTCTGCAGGACCAGTTTCCCGCCAAGCCGATCCTTGTCGTCGACGAGCAGCGCGTCGACGCCACGCGAACCGAGCTCGATCGCGGCGGAGAGACCCGCCGGTCCGCCGCCGAGTATCAGCACATCGACATCGATCGGTGCGATATCCGGTGTCGGATGCGGCGGATCGGCGTCGGGAAGAACGGGCAGTGCGTCGAGCGACTCGACGAGCATCCCCGGAGCTGCGGTCGTCATACACGCCTTCACCGGCTTGCCGTTCGAAAGGACCATGCACTGCGAACACTGACCATTCGCACAGAAGATCCCTTGAGGCGAACCGTCGCGAGGATGGTGCCCGAAGGTGCGAATCCCGGCGGCGAAAAGCGCCGACGAGATCATCTCCCCGGGATAGGCCTGGATTTCTCTATCTTGAAAACGGAACGAAAACGGTTCTCCCGCCGGCGAATCGAGAATCGGATGCTGCTCGATGCGTGCCACGTACTCGCCCCTTTCGTGCAGTGCGTCGTAGACCTGTGCCCGGCTCGCGCAGCCAGTTGTCTCCTGCCGGTGCGAACGGTCGGGTCTTGGCTGGCGATGAGTATAGCCGCCTGCCATTTCCTCCTTCAACGACAAGTGCCTCGGAGTCTCAATGGAAGGGCATAACCGCACCGTGTACACTCTTCCCCTGCAATCCAGAGAGGAGGAAGTATGGACAAAGAACGCCTTGAGTTCCTCAAGCACCTTATGGAGACGATTTGCCCGACCGGATTCGAAGAAGATGCATCCCGCGTCTGGCGTGAAGAGGCCGACCGCTTCGCCGATCGAACGTGGGTCGACATGCATGGGAACACGTTTGCCGTGGTCAACGAGGGTGGTAGCCCGAGGATCATGCTCGCCGGGCATGCCGACGAGATCGGTCTGATGATCACGTACATCGACAAGAACGGTTTCCTGTCGTTCACCGGCCTCGGCGGGTGGGACACCCAGGTTCTTCCCGGCCAGCGCGTGCGCATCAAGACGAAGGACGGCGTGATCATCGGCGTCATCGGCCGCAAGCCGATCCACCTCCTTCAGGACGAAGAGCGCAAGAAGGTCGTCAAGATGGAGGATCTGTGGATCGATATCGGTGCCAAGGACAAGGACGAAGCGTCCGCGTTGGTGGCAATCGGCGATCCCGCGGTTCTCGACTACGGCTACCAGGAGCTTCGCAACGGGCTCGTGGCGGCGCGGGCATTCGACGACCGCATCGGCTCGTTCATCGTCCTCGAGGCGGCTCGCACCGCCAAGGCGCTGAATCCGAAGGCGGCGATCTATGCGGTCGCCACCGTTCAGGAGGAAATCGGCCTCCGCGGCGCGCAGACGAGCGCCTACGAGATCAATCCCAAGGTCGGAATCGCCGTCGACGTGGGATTCGCTACCGATACGCCTTCGATGGATAAGGAGAAGAAGCGACTCGGTGAGATCACGATGGGCAAAGGGGCCATCGTGACGCGGGGACCGAACATCAACCCGCCGCTATTCGATCTCTTCCTAAAGACAGCTGCTGCGAACAGCATCCCCTACCAAGTCGAGGGGTATCCGCGTGGGACCGGAACGGACGCCAACGCAATCCAGCTGACACGAAGCGGCGTCGCAACCGGGCTTCTCGGTGTGCCCAATCGCTACATGCACTCGCCGTGCGAGATCGTGCACATCGACGACTTGGAGAGCATCTCCAAGCTGATCGCCCACACGTGCGCGGTGATCGACGATTCGACGAACTTCATCCCCTCCTAGAGGCGGACGTCACCTGATCTGGGGAACTCGCTCGAGGGTCCGCACCTTGCGGACCCTCGTTTGCTTCAACGTGCTGAGTGCGCTACAGTTGCCGCGTTTGGGGAGCCCATGGATGGGCTGAGAGGAGGAAGCACCTCGACCCGTTGAACCTGAACTGGGTAATGCCAGCGTAGGGAGTCCGCGAGCCCCTGTGTCGCCGCATCGATGCAGTCGCGCCGCACCCGCTCCAGGCCCGACGGGTCAGGAGACCCTGATGTCAACCGATGGAAGTGCCGAGACTACGATCCTCATCCTCGCCGACGGCGACTGGCCGAACGACGATCGCCTGCGCGTCGCAGCGGCGAGGGCAACGACGATCCTTGCCGCGGACGGTGCCTGGGCAAAGGCGAGACGGCTCGGGATCGCGGTCGACCGAGTCGTCGGCGATTTCGATTCGCTATCGGCCGATGAAGCATCCCAAGCGAAGGCGGAGACCAAGATCCATGCCTATCCAACGAACAAGGACTGGACGGACCTCGAACTCGCGATCGAACTCGCGCTGACGCTTTCTCCGGATCGTATCCTCCTCTACGGCGTGCTCGGCGATCGCCTCGACCACAGCCTCGCAGCGATCTTCCTTCTGGAGAGGATCTCCACGCGCGGCATCGCCGTCGAGCTGCTGGCGAATCGAGAAACCGCTTGGATCGCGCGCACGACCCTCGTGTTGGACGCGGTCAGCAACGGCGACCGCCTGTCTCTTCTGCCCGTTAGCAGGCAAGCGGTGATCACGACCACCGGCCTTCGCTACGCGCTTCACGGCGAGACACTCGTTCGAGCCGCCTCCCGCGGGGTGTCCAATGTCGTTGTGCAGTCCCACGTCCGCATTGACGTGCACTCCGGAGCCGTGCTTGTCATCCACGCCCCGGCCGAGGAGACGACATGAGATTACCGCATGCCAGTTCCCCGATCGTACAGGCTTGGCGAGGCATTCCCGCGATGCGGTGGCTCGCGAGCCTGGTGCTCTTCGTTGCGCTTTGGCAGTTCGTAGTCTGGGCGTTCGGCATTCCGACCTACCTCCTGCCCTCGCCAATGGAGACTGTTCGGGCGATCCTTGACGACGGCGGATTGCTCCTCACCCACATCGGAACAACGATCATCGAAACGCTTTCCGGACTCGGCATCGCGCTTGGAATGGGCATCGCGCTTGCGCTGACGATGCACCGGTCGCGATTGCTGCGAGACCTGCTCTATCCGCACCTGGTGCTCTCTCAGGCGGTTCCCCTGATCGCGATCGCGCCGATGATCCTCATCTGGTTCGGGCTCGGCGTCACGGCGAAGGTCCTCGTGGTCGCATTCGTCTGTTTCTTCCCAATCACGGTGAACAGCTACGAGGGCTTCCGCGCAGTCGATCCCGCCTACGCGGAGCTGCTGGACACCCTCGGGGCGAACTGGTTCGACCGCTACCGGCATCTCTACATGCCGGCGACGCTGCCGGGGATTGTCTCCGGAATGAAGATCGCAGCCACCTACAGCGTCCTTGGTGCGGTCGTCGGAGAGTGGCTCGGAGGATCCACGGGAATCGGCGTTTACATGACACGATCGCTCCAATCGTTTCGAACCGAGCGGCTGTTCGGAGCAATCGTAATCGTAATGGCGCTCAGTTTCGCGCTGTTTGAGATCGTCGACGTCGGCGGCCATCTGCTGACACCCTGGCTGCGAAGGAGATCGCATGACTAGAGCCCGAGGATCCGTACACGTCCTACTGCTTGTCGCTGTCTCGAGTATCGTCTTGTGTGTCTGCGCCGGCGCGGCTGACACGGTTCGCATTGCGCTCGACTGGACGCCGAACACGAACCACACCGGGCTCTTCGTCGCCTTGGAACTTGGCTTCTTCGACGATGAGGACTTGGACGTCGAGATCCTCCAGCCCGGGCCGACCGCGTCGATCGCTCTGGTCGCAAGCGGACGATCCGAGTTCGGCGTATCGATGCAGGAATACGTCACGATGGCGAGGGCGCAGGATGTTCCGGTCGTGTCGATCGCGGCCGTCTTCCAGCACAATACATCAGGCTTCGCTGCGCCTTCGGATCGAGAGATTGAATCACCTGCGAGCTTCGAGAATCTGCGCTACGCCGGATGGGGCAGCGACCTCGAGGCGGTGATGATTCAGACGGTGATGGAGGCAGACGGCGCCGATTTCGAGACGGTCGAGATGATCAACATAGGACCGATCGATTTCGCGACGGCGGTCCGTCGCGACCTGGCGGATTTCTACTGGATCTTCTACGGCTGGCAGGGGATCCATGCCGAGTTGGAGGGAATCGCGTTCGACTACATGCCGCTTCCCGATCTCGCGGAGGTCCTCGACTACTACACGCCGGTGATCATGTCACGAGAGTCGCTGATCGCCGAGCAGCCGTACGTTGTCCGCCGGTTCGTCCGCGCGCTCGCCCGCGGCTATGTCTACGCCTTCTCGCATCCCGTCGAGGCCGCCGAGATCCTGCTCGAGGCGGTTCCCGAACTGGAACGCGAGTTGGTGATCGCTTCCCAGTGCTGGCTCGCCGGAAAGAGCCTCGACGACCTTTCGACGTGGGGGTGGCAGGACCTGGATGTCTGGAGCCGGTTCGCCGATTGGGCCTACGAGAACGGTCTGATCGACCGCGCCATCGAGCCTGCCGCCGCCTTCACCAACGACTTCCTTCCGAAGGATGCCGGAGAATGAATCGCGTGCTCGAGGCCCGCGGCATCGCCAAGAGGTACGGCGATCTCGAGGTTCTGAGGGACGTCAGCTTCGCGCTCAACGAGCGAGAGAGCGTGGCACTTCTGGGCCCGTCCGGGTGCGGCAAGACGACGCTGTTGCGGATTCTTCTTGGGCTGGAGGCGCCGGACAACGGAACGACCGGTTCCCCCCTCGATCATGCTGGCTACCTCCCGCAGGAAGGCCTCCTCTTCCCCTGGAAGACGGTGATGCAGAATGCGGAGCTTCCCCAGCAGATCCGCGGTGCCTCACGGCCTTCTCGTCGCCACGCTGTCCGCGAGATGCTTCCGGAGTTCGAACTTGAGGCGTTCGCGAAGGCCTACCCATACCAGCTCTCGGGCGGAATGCGTCAACGCGCCGCCCTCCTGCGAGCGGTGATGACCGGCTCTCCCGTGCTTCTGCTCGATGAGCCCTTCGGAGCTCTCGACACGTTGACGCGCCATCGCATGCAGGATTGGCTCGCCGGACTCCTCGCGCGACTGGAGCGAGCGATGCTCTTCGTGACACACGACCTCGACGAAGCCGTCGCTCTCTCGCGTCGGGTCGTCCTCCTGTCGGAGCGTCCGGGAAGCGTGTGCGGTGAAGTACCAATCAACCTGACTCCCGCGGAGCGGCGCCGACGCGCGGGAAGGCCGTTCGTCGAGAGACGCGACCAGCTGCTGGCGCATATCCTGGAGGGAAGCGATGGCTGATCGGAATCCATTCGATACCCACTTCGAGGAGTACGATGCGTGGTTCGAGACATTCCCCAACGTCTACCAGTCGGAGCTGCGAGCGATCGAGTCGGTGCTCCCACCGCCCGGAGAATGGGCGGAGATCGGCGTCGGAACGGGCCGGTTCGCATCCCGGCTCGGTATCCCGCTCGGCGTAGATCCCTCGGAGAAGATGGCCGCTTTGGCCCGCGACCGGGGCATCGAAGTGCTCCGCGGGCGCATCGAATCACTCCCGCTCATGGACGACAGCATCGACGCGGTCTTCCTGATCACGGTGCTCTGCTTCGTCGAAGATCTTGGCTCGGCGCTTGGTGAGCTGATCCGAGTACTGCGGCCCGGTGGCCATGCAATCGTCGCCTTCGTTCCTGGCGATAGCACCGTCGGCGAAATCTACGCGCAAGCGGGACCTGAGGACCCGTTCTTCAATCAAGCAATCCTGCGCTCCTCTTCCGAGATGATCAGCGCGATCAAGGGGGCCGGGTTCGCCATCGAAGCGACGGTCCAGACCCTGTTCGAACCGCCGGATCGCGCGAACGACCGCATCGAGAAGCCGCAAAGCGGACATGATCGGGGTTCCTTCGTGGTGCTGAGGGCGCGCAAGAGGGGGCGACGATCCGGCGATTCACAAAGAACGAGCGACCACGGCACTCGCCGTGATCGCTCCTAGGATTACGTTGCTTCGTGCGTCTCGCTAGCGCGAGCCCTGCATGCGCGGATCCATGATGTCTCGGAATCCGTCGCCGACCAGATTCCATGCGAGACCGAACAGCACGATCGTCACACCAGGGAAGATGACCGTGTACCAATAGGCCGAGGAATTCCCGGCGGATCCGATCATCCAGTTGCGGGCATAGGAAATCAGCTGCCCCCAGTCCGCATACCCAGGTTCCGCTCCCAAGCCAAGGAAGCTCAGTGCGGCCGCGGTGAGGACCATCGCGCCGATCTGCATCGTGGCCATCACGAAGACCGGATAGATCGCGTTGGGCAGGATGTGCCGCAGAATCAAACGAAGATCGCCCGCGCCAAGCGCGCGTGCCGCCGTAATGTACTCCAACGCCTTGATCCCCTTGATCTCGCCACGGATCAGTCGGGCATAGCCCATCCAGCCAAAGGCAATCAGCGCAATCATCACCTTGTCCAGTCCGGAACCCAGAATCGAGACCAGCACCATCGCCGCGACGAGGAATGGCATCGTCATGAAGATGTCGACGATGCGCATGATAATCTCCTCGACGATCCTTCCGTAGAACGCCGCGATGGTTCCAATCACGATGCCGATGATGCCGGCGAAGAACGTCACGACGAAACCGACGCGGAAGGCTGTTCGCGTTCCCCAGACAATCCCGTAGTACAGATCATACTGCCCTGTCGTCGTCCCTAGCGGGTGCTCGGCGCTCGGCGCCTGAGGCTCGTAGGCAAACGAATCCCGGGGAATCATGTACGGATGCCCCACATAGCGCGGCGGGCAAAGCACCGGCGCAAGGATCGCAATGACGGCGAAGGCCACGAGCAGGAAGATCCCGAACGCAGACGTGGGCGTCGTCAACAGCTTTCGCAGGATCCTGCTCTGAAAGAACCGCTTGAAGGCCAGCAGCATGGCGTGAACGATTTTCATGTGGTTTCTTCCTCTCTTCACTGCTTCCGAGTCGCTCCCATCGCTACTCCAATCGGATACGCGGATCGATCAACGCATACAGGACGTCCACGACCAGATTCGCGCCGACCATCAGAAGGGCATTGAACATCGCGAAGCCGAGTACTGCGGACACGTCGAGCTGTATCGCCGCATTCGCGGCGAATCGGCCGAGTCCGGGGTAGTTGAAGATCGTCTCCGTGATCACGACGCCACCGAGCAGCCCGGCGACCGTCATGCCCGCCAGGGTGACCACTGGGATCATCGCGTTTCGCTTGGCGTGTTTCTTGATTACGACGCGCTCCTTGACGCCTTTTGCCCGTGCGGTGGTGATGTAGTCCTGGCGCAATGTCTCGAGCATCGAGGATCGCATCACACGCAGGATCAGGGCCCAGGAGATGTACGCAAGCGTGATCACGGGAAGAACCAAGTGGCTCAGTGCATCGACGGTGATGCGCCAGTTCCCATTCAGCAGTCCGTCCACCGTGTTCATCCCCGTGTAGTGAATGAACTCACGCCCTCGCAGGATGGGAATCGTCCACACACTCATCCGGCCCGGAGGGAAGATCCCCAGCATGCCATAGAAGACCAACAGGAGCGTCAACCCCATGACGAACGTCGGAATGGACCACCCTGTGATCGCGACCACACGCGTCACCTGGTCGCCGATTCCGTTCTGATGCACCGCGGAGAAGACCCCAAGCCGTATCGCAAGCACCACCACCGGGATGATGGAGAGGAGCGCCAGCTCGGCCGTCGCGGGAAGGTATTTCCCAAGGGCCCTCAGCACCGGCATCTGCGCAGTCTTGGAGTAGCCGAGCGTGCCTCGAAACACCCCCTTCAGCCACTCCCAGTACTGCACAAACATCGGACGATCGAGACCATAGAGCTCGACCAGCTCGTCCCACATGCCAGGTTGCATGTGAGCTAGGACGTTCTCATCAACGTAAAGCGCGAGCCGCTTGTACGGACCGAGCATTTGGACCATCGCGAAGATGAGGAGACTGACCCCGACCATCACGATCGGGAGGAGGAGCAGTCTTCGGATGATGTAGCTGAGCATTGCCGCCCTTTCGCGCTCTGCGACAACCGCAGACGAAGAACCGGAGCAGGAGCGCTAAGCGCGCTCCCGCTCCGAATTTGGGCCAGGTGAAACTAGCCTACCACTCTTCCAGAATGTGACGGATGTTCGCCATCGACGGATGGAGTGCGCCGTCAGACCCATCAGCGGTCTTGTAGACGACGTCGTAGTTCCAGCCACCGGACTGGTGAACGGCGTACACGTAGTTCACGACCCAGCGCCGCATCCAGACACGTGCCGTCGCCTGCTGCAGCGGGATCATCACGCAGTTGTCCGACACGGTCTGCTGGACCTCATCGTAGAGAGCGGTACGCACCGCGGGATCCGAGCTCTTCGACGCCGCAATGATCTTCGCATCGACGTCAGCGGAGAACGGCAGCGCCGACGTCACCGAGCGGTACGCGAAGTACCCGTTGCTGTAGTAGTACGGGTTCGCGAAGTTGTCCGCGTCCGGATAGTCCGGCAGCCATCCGATGACGAGCGCGCAAAGCGAGTGCGACTTGTTGGCTTCGAGGTACTGCGGCCACGGGATTCCGCGGACGAAGATGTTGAAGCGAGCGTCAACGTCGAAGAACGCGTCGCGCATCATTTCACAACCCGTCTTGCGGGTGTCATTGCCCGTGTTGTAGTTCAGCTCGAAGTAGAAACCCTTCGCCCAAACTTCTCCGCCATGCGCCAGCTTCAGTTCTTCGATCGCCTTCTCGCGATCGGTGAAGTAGACGCGCTTCTCGTCCTGCCAGGAGTACGGAAGGGCCGTCGGAATCATCGTCGGAGGGACGATCGACTCGCCGAACGTAACCTCCTCGATGAACTGCTCGTACGGGAACAGATAGGCCGCGGCCTTGCGCATATGGACGTCCGCCCAGAAGTCCGACGGGATCCCGGCGCCATCCAACCGACCCGAACCGACACGGTCGTTTCCTTCCATCTGAATCTGGAAGGTGAACTGGAATGCACCGTTCGTCAGGGAAGGAAGGTTGTAGACCGTGCGGAAGCCCGGCGTACCTTCCACCTGCGGCTTGTAGTTGATCGGGATGTACGCGGTGTCCGCGTCGCCGTTTTCGAGCATCAGGCGTCGATTCGTCCACTCGTTGTCGTAGATGACCTCGACACGCTTCAGAATCGGCTTCTCACCCCAGTAGTTCTCGTTGCGCTGCAGGGAGAATCCGAGCTCCGGGTCCGCGCTATCGAGAATCCAGGATCCCGAACCGTTGCTGTTGTCGTAGAGCGCGTTCTCCTCTTCGGGAAGCGCGTTCCAATCCTGCCAGTTCTCGCCGCCATCCCATCCGCCCTGGGCGATGACGTAGTCTTCGTCCATGATCGAGCACCAGGAACCGGCGAGGATCTGGAGAATGAACGGCGCGTAGAACTCGGCCTCGAGGACAACCACGTTCGCGTCGGCCGGATCGATGTAGATGTGCGCGTTCAGGTACTCGAGCGCATCGTCATCGGCGCCTCCGCGATTGAAGATCGACCACGGCATCCACTGCGGACCACCCGCAGGATCGGAGAGCAAGTTCCGCTTCAGCGAATAGACTACGTCGCTGGGCGTCAGATCGGCGCCATCCTGGAACTTCACGCCCTGGCGGATCGGGAACTTGAACGTCGCCGTCCCATCCTCGTTGAGGATGAGCAGGCCGTTCTCGACCGTCGGGACTTCCGTTGAAATGCCGGGCACGACGTACACGTCGTCCGGCGCATACTCGACCAGGCGGTCATAGACGTGGTCGAGGATCGCGCCACTGGCCGTATCATAGGCCTCGGACGGATCCAGCGTGACGTAACCCGAAGAAGTTACGTTGATAAACGTCTCAGCATCGTACGCCACTCCCATCAGGCTAAGGCCTGCGAGTGCGCCGACGACCAACATCAATAGGAACGCTCTTTTCACAGCGTTACACCTCCTCGAAACATATGCATGTCTCTAGCCCGCTACCGACTGACAACTCATCTAACCAACAACCGACCATCAGTGAAGAAGCGCGCTATTCTATACTGAGTCTGCGCTCCGCGTCAAGCTAGCCCTCATGGGATCTCAGAAAACTGCTCACTACGACGAGAGCTTCAGGGGACAAGCATGCGGTACTCCTCGCCCCTCTCGTGTTGACTTCGATACAACCCGTCCCGTAGCATGCGCGCATGGCGGGCAAGGTGGGCTTCTTTCTCATCGTGAACCTCATCGCGGGGCGTGGGCGCTGCAAGGCGCTGTTCCCGAAGATCCGAGCAGAACTGGATCGGCGAGGCTTCGAGTACGATCTCCACTACACGAACGAGCCCCTGGAGGCGACCGATGTCGCGAAAATGGGCATCGAGGCGGGGTATCAGCGGATCGTCGCGATGGGCGGCGATGGCACGATCAATGAGGCGGCAAATGGCCTGATCGGCTCGAACGCCGTGCTCGGAGTGATCCCAGCGGGAACGGGAAACGATTTCGCGCGGATGCTCGGGATCCCTCTCGATCCAATCCGCGCTCTCGATGTCCTCGAGAAGAGCCACGAACGAACGATGGATCTGGGTTTGATCGCCGACGATCGATACTTCGTCAATGGCGTCGGGATCGGCCTTGATGCGCACGTTGCCCGCGAGGTCCTTGCGATGGAGCGGCTGCAGGGAGCTGCAGCCTACCTCTACGCCGCGGCCAAGGCGGTCTTCAGCTTCAAGGCATTCCCCGTTTCCATCCGATCGGCCGACGCTACGATGGACATGACATGTCTCTCGCTGGGAATCGCCAATGGGATCTACACCGGCGGAGGATTCAAGCTGGCCCCCCGAGCGAGCATCGAGGATTCACTGATCGATGTGGCCGCGATCGGCGACTTCCCGAAGCTCGAGCGGCTCGTCCGGCTCCCCCAGGCACGCGCCGGGAAGCACCTCCGCCTGAGCAATGTCCACTATCGCCAGTTCGCCGAGGCCGAGATCGCGTCAGAAGCGAAACTCGTCGCCCATGTCGACGGCGAACCCTACCGGCTGCCCCGTGAGTCGTTCGCTGTAAAGGCCGTACCCAACGCGCTGCGCGTTCTCGTTCCAGAATAGCGCCGGCGGTTCCGGCTTCAGATCCGCTTGAATTTCCGATCCAGTTCCTCTCGCGTGACCGCATGGATGACCGGCCTTCCGTGTGGACAGAAGTAGGGATTCTCCAGCGTCATCAGCTGTTCGACGAGGGACTGCGCTTCTGCCAGCGGAATCCGCTCACCCGCTTTGATCGCAGCCCCGCACGCCATCGATGAGAGAATCCGGTCGTACAGGGCGTCCTTTAGATCACGCTCCGCTTCGAGCACGTCACCGATTTCCTCGATCAGCTCCTGGAATCCTCGTCCGGACTGCTCATCGGCCAGCATGCGCGGATACTCGCGCACGAGGAAGGTCCCCCCGCCGAAGTCGTCGAGCACGATGCCGAACGACTCCAACTCGTCATCGTGCGATGTCAGCAGGGATGCCAACTCGAACGACACCTCGACACGGGCCGGAAGCAGGAAGATCTGCCTGGCGATGCCACCGTCCGCCAGCTGGCTCGCCAGCCGCTCGTAGAGGATCCGCTCGTGGGCAATGTGCTGGTCGACAATCTCCAGACCTTCCGTGCTCTCCACGAGAAGATAGGTCGATTGGAGCTGCCCGATGACTCGCCGATCGCCGTGTACCCTCACTTTCTCGGCCTCGCGCATGCTCTGGACGACACCCCGAGATATGCTCAGATCGAGCGCCAGCGCCTTCGCTCCACCGACGCCGCTTCCGCTGCCGCTGTATGACGTGCCAGTCTCCGCAACGGATGCTGCGGACGTCGGCTCCGTCTCCGGAGAGAGTACGGAGCCGACAACAAGCGGGCTCGCCAGTGCTCGGTGCAAGCAGGCCGACAACGCGTCTTGGATGCGCCTCGGCTCGGCGAAGCGAACTTCTTCTTTCCGAGGGTGCACATTCACGTCGACGTCCCCGGGAGGCAAATCGATCCGAACCACCGCGATCGGATAACTGCCCGGCCGCAGGATGCCTCGATACGCGCTCGCGAGCACGAACGACAGCCCCCGATCGGCGATCACCCTGCCATTGACGATAAAAATCTGGTCGCGCCGGTTTCCTCGTCGCACATCGGGCCGGCTGACGAACCCCCGGATCGCGACTTCACCACGATCCCCGTCGATCGGCAGCATTCCGCCGGCAGTCTCCACGCCGTAGATCTGCCCGATTCGGTCGATCAGATCACTGGCAGGCGGTGCACGGAACGCATCGCGTCCGTCGTGATCGACCGACCAGCCGATCTCGGGGTGCACAAGCGCGAGCCGCTGAACCGCCCGATTCGCGTGGAAGAACTCCGTCCTCGGCTTGCCGAGAAATCGGGCCCGAGCCGGAACGTTGAAGAACAACTCATCGATCTCGACCGTCGTCCCGCGCCCCCTGGCCGCGGGCGAGACGCCTCGGACTTCTCCCGCTTCGACCGTGAGCTCGCATGCACTGTCGCTCCCACGCTCGCAGGACGTGATCCTCGCTCTCGAGACTGCGGTGATGCTCGCCAACGCCTCTCCGCGAAAGCCGAGCGTCCCGATGTTCCCCAGGTCCGCCTCGGTCGAGATCTTGCTTGTTGCGTAGCGCTCGATCGACAGCACGAGATCCGACTCGCCCATTCCGTCGCCGTCATCTCTCACCACGATTCGACGCGCCCCGCCTTCGCGAAGCTCGATGACGATCCTCTCACTTCCAGCGTCGATTGCGTTCTCAACAAGCTCTTTGACCGCCGACGCAGGACGTTCGATGACCTCACCGGCAGCGATCTTGTGCGTGAGACTCTGTTCAAGCCTTCGAATCGACATGGCAGAGGTAGGCTATCCGATCCCTTGGAACCGCACAATTCGTCCGCTCCGCTTGCCGTTCCTGTACACCGCTGCTATCGTTGCCCTCATGCACTCGATTTCGACATTGCGCAAGGAACTCGGCCTGACGACGACCAATCAGGTTCGCAACCGCATTGAGGCGGTCAAGGATCTCCTGCATGCGCACATCCGCCGCGGCCCGAACAATCAAATCCTTGTCACTGACGAAGGACTCGAGCTTCTTCGGCGCCTCCAGGAGTTGCACGATAGCGGACTAACCATAGGCGAAGCGAGTGGTGTTATGCGCTCCGATTCCCTAATCAAACACGAAACTCAGCATCCGGTTTCTCAACGTTTACCATCGTTCGACACGAAACCCAGTCAAACCGACGTTCCACCTCCCCTCCAAGCGGAGATCGCACAGCTGCGCCGCTCGATCGCCTCTCTCGAGGCGATCATCCGAAGCCAGCGTGCTTCCTCGAGTTCGGCGACGGAGCCGTGGTGGATCGCGCTGCGGGAGGAGATCGATGTCCCTTAACGTCCCCACGCTCCAGAATGAATCGCTGCGCGCGGTCGTCGAGCGAATCGACGCATCGGAGACGTTGCGAACCCTGTGGTACGCCTCGAACATCACCGCCATCGACCGCATGGGCATCAACGACCACGGCCCGGTGCACATCCGGATCATGACAAACATCGCGTTGAAGCTATTGCGTCTGCTGGTCGAGGGAGGCGTTTCGCCAAGCGCGGTGTCCAACCATGAGCTCACGACAGATGACGCAGAAGTCATCGTCGTTCTCGCCTCTGCGCTTCACGATGTCGGCCATGTCGTGCATCGCGTCAACCACGAGACCCTCTCTCTCGTACTCGCGGCGCCGCTCCTCGACGAGATCCTGGACGGGCTGTACGACCTGCGGACTGCAACGCTGATCAAGGGGGAGACTCTCCACGCGATCTACACCCACCAGCGAAGCATCGCTCCCCTCACGATCGAAGCCGGTGTCGTCAAGGTTGCAGATGCACTGGACATGGAGTCCGGCCGGGCTCGCATTCCGTTCGAGACCGGCAGTCCGAGCGTGCACTCCGTCTCGGCGATGGCGATCAAGAAGGTGAGACTCGCACGGGGAACCGACCGCCCGATCAAGATCTCGATTGAGATGTCGAACTCCGCCGGAATCTTCCAGCTTGACAATCTCTTACGCGAGAAACTCAAGAATTCCACGATTTCCTCCTACGTCGAAGTCGAGGCGGAGGTTGTCGGAGACGAGAAGAGCATCCTTCAGAGGTACTCGATCGACTGACGGCCGCATGTCGGCTCCGGTGTCCCTCCAACGCCTTCCGCTCGAACCTCCGCCTTTCGGAGCCTCGACCCTGCTTCTTCCGTCGCTTCGGCGCCGCATGAGAACGCCCTCGACGCGGAAACCCTTTCTGGAACTGCCCGATCGATTGAGAGGCCCCGTAAATCGCCTTCTCGACTCCTTCGCACCCCGAATTCGGCTCCGAGATGCGGCTCGGACCGACACGAGAAGGCAGCGGATCTCGTCTTGGATCCTTCATCTTCTGTCCTGAAGGGCGTTTTCGGCGTTTCAGGTACCGTTTCGCAACAAAAGTACCCTTTTGTTGCGAAACATGTCCCCAGCCTTCGCGTGCCGTTCGGCTACCCTCGGGTCGCGAAAGGAGACCGCATGCCACTCGAGATCACCCACGAAGACTTCCTCACTCCCGAGCAAGTCAACGCACTGAAGCACCATTGCCGACGACGGGCCGAGATACCTCCCAACGACGGCCGCGCCCGTCCGGTCCGCGACTGGGCGATCCTTCATGTCGCGCTCGACGCGGGGCTTCGCGTTTCGGAGATCTGCGCGCTCGAGTTGCGCGATACGGTTCTCGATCGTGCGCATGCTTCGCTGATCGTTCGCGACGGCAAGGGACATCGGAAGAGAGGTGTGCGGATCGGAACCGCGCTTCGGGATCACATCGAGGCGTTCGTCGAGTGGAAGCCCTCCGTCGGAGAGTCGACGTCGAGCCATGCACCGCTGTTTGTCTCGGCGCGCGGCGGCCCCCTAACGCGCAGCGCCATCTATCGCATCTTCCGGAAGAACGCCGATGCCGTGCGAATCCCCGCTCGCTTCTCGATCCACTCCTGTCGGCACACCTATGCGTCGCTCCTCTATCGTGCCTCGAGCTTCAACCTGCGTCTCGTCCAGAAGCAGCTCGGGCACCGGTCGATCCAGACGACCCAGATCTATGCGGATGTGCTCAGCGAGGACGCCGCCGTCGCGGTGGAGAACCTTCCGCAGTAACCTCGAGGCCGCTGCTATCGTTGCCCACGATCGCCAACAGGTCTAGCTTCCGTGAGACACTTCCGAGACGCTGTCTCTACAACTTCTTGACAACTACTGTGTAGACTGCGGCAATGGCTGCGGACCTTCTCCACCCTCGCAGATTGACGTCGGTTGTCGGGATGATCGCCTGTGCGCTGCTTCTCGCACTGCATGCCGTGGCAACTCCCACGATCCGTACGGACATCGGGCTCGGCGGTGCAGTCGTCGACGGCCGATTCACGGCAGCCAGGATCGTGCTCGCCGGCCTTCCCGCGGCCGTAGCCGGCCGGCTCGTCGTCGAACAGCAAGTCGGGAACGCCTGGAAAGGTTCCGCAACGGTGCGCCTCGACGTCCAATCGGGGACATTCGACAACGGTCCACTCGATGTTGCGTTGCCGCTTCACGACGCGCTGAATCCGCTTACCTTCTACCTCTTCGACTCCGCAGGCGCTCTCCTGGCGAGCAGCGAGGTCGATCTTCGCACGCAGCGACGTCTCGAGCCGTTCCCCGTCATGTGCGCCACAGCCGTCATACCTGCCGAGGACGGGATCGTCAGCGTAAGTCCGGCAGACCTCGGAGATGACTGGTGGTCCTATGATCCTGTCTCCCGTTTGTGGCTTGCCGCGGCCCCTTCCCAGGATGCGCTCCGGGCCATCGGTCAATGGGTGCTTGCTGGCGGATCTCTTGTCCTACTGACCGGCGAGGACTTCTTCCGCCTCGATACTCCACGCATGCGAGAGCTGCTTCCCATCTCGGATCCTCAGCTGCTCACCGACGGTCAGGGCACTCTCCGGTTGACCGGACGCCTCAAGCCGTCCGCGTTCGAGATTCTGAGCCATACGTCCCTTCCCTTGGCGTATTCCTGGCCCTACGGGGCTGGACACGTCACCGCAGTCACTCTCGCTTCCACTGCACTCGACGCCGTCGACTTCGAGGCACTCTTGCCGCACCTCGACGACGCAGCGATTCTCACTCTGGAGGATTCGACAACCGCGCTGCTCCAGGACACTCCCGTTTCCCATCCGAGCCATCTCATCGCCGTTCTGCTCGTTGTCGGCGGCATGCTGTGGTTCTCTGTCGCCGTACGGGTCAGCCGCTACCGGCGCAAGCCAGCAATCGGTTGGGTACTGCTCGGGATTGCGTGCTTTTCGGTTTTGTCCGGTTTGACATCACACCGCGGCAACCAGTATACGGTTGCATATAGCTTAGATACGACATTATCCGTTCAAACATTGTTCGATTTAGACTTGTATTGCTGGGCTACGCTCGGTTTTGATGGAGGCGATCGGCGCTTCCTCGATCCGTTTCCGGGTCTCCCGTTGCTGCGCGTTCCGGAGTCGCTTCATGGACTCCAGTTTGACGTTGCCTCCTCTGAGTATGAGATCCACTTGACGCTCCAGCCGAACGAAATGCGGACACTTCGAACCTATGGAGCCTCCTCCTGGCCGCTCTGCCTCTCCGCAGAAGGCACGGGTGTGTCGATAGAGAATCACGGAGCCGCCCTCGGGAATCGCGTCGCTGCGCTGATCCGCCACGGGCGCATCTACCCGATTGACCCCATCGCGAGCGGAGCCCACTACTACCAACTTCGACAGGCTCATGATCCAGAGACGTACAGCGGCCCGTTCGAAGAGATCATCAGAGCCATCGACGCCCAGTTCTCGTTCCTAGCAAGAGATTGGGTCCTTGCGATCGACGAGCGCGAGGAGCTTGTCGATCACGATGCTTTGACCGAAAAAGTGAGACATCTAGAGATCCGACTGATCGGAGGAGACGTGCTCGATGTCGACTCGTAGATTCCTCGGAAGCCTCGTCCCCAACGACGGGGTCCAGACCTACTCTGCGCTGTTGCTGCTATGCGGAGTGGCGATGCTCTTCGCAATCCCGTTTGCGGCGCGTGTTTCCCAACACTCGCTCTTCCGCTCATTCTACGTTCCGTCGATGTTCCTCTTCCTCTACACGTTCCTGTTGACTCTTCTGGGGATGAGCCGCGGCGGCGCCGTGGCGGCGCAGGATCGCACGATCCGAGCGTCGATCGCAATCGCCCTTCAGGTGTTGGTTGGACAGCTCCTGGTGCTCCCGTATCTCATCTATGTGAGAGCGGTCCTACCAACGAGCGGCCCGCGTATCGCGATGATCGCGGTCTATGCGTTCTTGGTGGGGTTCCTCGCCGGGCTCATCGGACACCGACTCGAGTGCCGCGCCATCGATCAGCGCAAGCCCGCCCTTCTCCGAAAGGCGGTGCTCGTTCTTGCGTACTACCTGGCCCCGTTTGCCCTCAATCTAGCGTTTGGCAACCGCGTAGCGCTTCTCTCTCTGCTAAGCCCGATCGGTGCGTTGCTCCACATTCTTGAGCGCGGCTCGGCGACCTCGACAATCGTTGCGTTTGCGATCCCCATCGCTATGATCGCCCTGCAGTTGCTCCGAATGCGTCGCATCGTGCAAGAGGCGTCCACATGACACAATTCACCCGCTTTGTGAGGGCTGTTGAGCAACGAGCCACGACACTTGCCGGCCTTCGGATCTCGGCCGCGACGCTGCTGCTCGCAAGCATTCCGGCACTTGCCGCCGCCCTTGTCTTCTACGCCGTTCCCAACGCATCACTTCCTCTCATTTGGCAGATATGCGTATTGGCTGTGCCGCTGCTCACTGCGCTCCTTGGGAATCTTCTGGGGCGGATGGCCAAGCACGACGCAGCCCATCTCCTGTTGCAGGTTGATGTGCGCCTTGGACTCGGCGAGCGTCTCAGCTCCCTCTACGAAGTCCGCGTCCGAGGTGGGCGCTCCGTCTTCCGCACTCATCTCGAAGCATCCGTCGCGGAGCTCCGACTCGACACGAAACGCGGGCTCCCTGTCCCACGCCGCGTCCGGTGGGCACTCAATCTGGGCGCTGCCTTCCTTGTTGGCGCAGCTGTGTTCGTGGCGCTTCCCCCGCGCGCGCCTGCGGTTGCTTCTCCGGTCGACGCCGCGCCGTTGTCCGCTTCGCAGTCGCTCGACACGATCGGCGACGCGCCCTTCACAGCACCCGACCTGGACATCACGCCTCCCGCCACGTTAGACACCGGCGAGGCGGCAACCGTCGTCCGCGAATCCCCGAGCGAACAGTTCCGCCTCGAGGACGTCTTCTCCGAACTCCGCGGAACCGAAGGGACATCGCAGTCCATCGTGGGCGATGCCACGCCCGATGAACTCAGCCGCTTGATCGACGAGCAGCGGGAGACGGCAGAGATGATCCGCGAGTTCCTCGAATCGATCCTCGAGCGAGTCCGCAAGGAGGGGGGCGGCCTGACCGATGACGAGCGCGAGCAGATCCGCGACCAAGCCGGCCAAGCGGGCGATCCACAGCTCGTCGAATCGCTGATGGACCTGCTGGATGAATCGGAGGATGGCGAGGGCATCGCCGAGACACTGGAATCCCTTCTCTCGACGTTCGACCTCGAGAACCAAGCGCCCGATGCCAATGAGAGTGAGGGGCAGTCGCAGGCGATCCCGCTCCGACAGTCCGATCCCGACTGGAGTCCTGAGATGCCCACAATGGAGGGAAGCCGTCCGGAGGACGAATCCTCCGCCACGCAGGAGCAGGCTGAGGAAGCCGATCCGGAGAATGACGAGGAGGCCGACCCTCTCGCCCGCGAAGGTCTGTCACCCGGTCACGAGGAGGACCCCGACATGGAAGGTGGCGACGACGCGCAGGATGCCGAATCGCGCGGACTCGACGCGGAATCCCCGGAGTTCTCGAGAGAAGACGCACCCTCGGCCTTCGGTGAGTCCGGCGACTTCTCCAGCTTCATCACCGAGGGCGTGCCCGTCGAATTGCCCACGTGGGACGATCCGGATCGTGACGCGCTCATCGTCGATTTCGACCGGATTCAATCGATCCTTCAGACGCGCGGCGTCTCGGAGGACGTGATCGACGCAGTGCGGAGATACTTCGAACTGATCACCGAAGGAGGATCATGATCACCGAACAGGACCTGGAACGGGCAGTCACGACCTTTGAACGACTCCGAGAGGCGATCGGAGGGGTCATTGTCGGGCACGATGCGATCGTTCGCGCCTCGCTCATCGCACTTCTGTGTCGCGGCAACGTTATGCTCGAAGGTGTGCCCGGCCTCGGAAAGACGTTGCTGGTTCGAACGTTGGCCGGCGCGATGGGATTGCGCTTCTCGCGCATTCAGTTCACGCCGGATTTGATGCCGGCCGACATCGTCGGGACGGACATTATCACCGAGGAGGATGGTCACCGAGGCTTCGCCTTCTCCGCCGGCCCGGTGTTTGCCAATGTCGTCCTTGCCGATGAGATCAACCGCGCGACGCCGAAGACACAATCGGCACTGCTCGAGGCGATGGAGGAGCGAACGGTCACCGTTGGCGCGAACACCTATCCGCTCGAAGAGCCGTACATCGTTCTTGCGACGCAGAATCCGATCGAGATGGAGGGGACCTATCCTCTGCCCGAGGCGCAGATCGATAGGTTCCTGCTGAAGGCGAACGTGACGTTCCCCTCGCTCGATGAACTGGTCGAGATCACATCACGGAATACTGAGGGAGAGGGAATCGAGCTCCCGTCAGCCGTCGCAACAGCCGATGACATCCTCCTCGCTCGCAACGTCGTTCGTCAGCTCCCGATCGCCGAGGGCCTTCGCGCGTACATCGGCCGCCTGGTCCTGGCGACCCATCCGACGAGCGAACTCGCTCCTCCCAAGATCCGCGACTACGTGGAGTACGGTGCGAGCCCGCGCGCTGCGATCGCGCTCGTCACAGGCGCCAAGGCGCACGCGTTCCTCGAGGGCGAACCGAACGTTCGGCACGCGGACATCGAGGCCGTCTTCAAGATGGCGCTCGCGCACCGCCTCGTGCTGAACTTCCGTGGCGAGGCGGAGGGGATCGCCCCGGCCGAGCTGCTCGATGATGTCTGGTCCAGGGTGCCCGTGGTCTGATGGAACGCTTCGTCGACGAGGCGTTCCTGCAGCGCCTGGCCAATCTGCGGTTCATCGTCAAGGGGCGTCGCAAGGGGCACCTCTCGGGCACCCACGTCTCGCCACGATCCGGGATAAGCCTGGAGTTCGCCGACTATCGGCAATACACCCCGGGGGACGACTTCCGTTACATCGACTGGAACATCTACGGGCGGCTCGATCGAATCCTGGTCAAGACGTTCGTTCATGAGACGGACCTGCCCGTCTACGTGCTCGTCGATCTTAGCGCGTCCATGCAGCTCGGCACGCCGAGCAAGGCGCACTACGCGGCTCGGCTCTCGGCGGCGCTGGCCTATCTCGGGTTGCGGTCCCTCGATCGCGTCGGCCTCTATCCCTACGCCGAGGAGCTCGCCTCGACCGTCCCGCCACGACATGGCATGGGGCACTTCGGGCGCATCCTACGTGCTCTTGGGGAAGTCGAGCCCGGCGGACAGACATCCTTGGACACGGCGGCTCGCGGGTTCCTCAACCAGACACGCGAGAGCGGCCTCGTGTTCGTCATCAGTGACTTCCTCACGTCCGAGAGCTACGAGGACGCGTTCGCGCGCCTTCTCCACCGAGGGGACGAGATCGTGGTCGTCCAGGTTCTCCATCCCGAGGAGATCGCACCCACAGCGTCGGGAACGACGCGCCTCATCGACGTGGAAACCGGTCGTCGCCTGACCCTGACCATTGGGAAGCGAACGCTCGCCGAATACGACCAGCGCCTCCGCACGCTGCGAACCCGGCTGCGGGCATTCCTGACGGAGCGGGGTATCCCGTACTTCCTCGCGCCAACGGACATGCCACTCGAACGATTGCTCCACGAAGCGTTCCGGATGGGAGGGGTCCTCCAGTGAGCCTACTCAATGCCGGAGCACTCTATCTTCTCTTGCTCTCCGGGCTCGTCGTGCTGCTGTTCTTCCTGCGCGCACGCGAGCGGCGGCGTGAGGTCTCGGCTCTCTTCCTCTGGGAGGGGCTCAAGGGGGACCCTCAGTCACGCGCCACCCGGATCCGCCAGCAGATCGACTGGCTGCTCGTTCTCCAGCTTCTCGCTCTCGCCGCGATCGTCCTCGCTCTCGCGCAACCGGTGCAACGCATCTCCGTCGCCCGGCTGAGCGAACTCGCGATCGCAATCGATGCCAGTGCAAGCATGCGGACGGCTGTCGACGGCGAGACCACGCGATACGATCTTGCCGTGGAGGAGACGCTCGCACTCCTTGAGCGGTACCCCTCCACGCCGACAACGCTGATTCAGCTCACCGCCCAGCCACGTGTACTTGCTACGCCCGACATGTCACACGACGATGTCGTGGATGCGCTGCGTGCGTCAGCCGCGACATTCCTCGCGGGCGGCACAATCGACGACCTTAGTTCGATCATGAGCGCCTATGGTGGGCTCTCGGCCCACGAGCGCGTCATCCTACTCTCGGACCATGCGCTCGAAGGCGCCCCCGATTCCCTCGGCACCGTTCTCGTGAGCGGCGGAGAGAACCGGGCTCTCTCGGCTTTCACCGTGCGCGAGAACCTGGACGGCCCGGGCGCCACGGCCTTCGTCGAGGTATCGAACTACACCGACGACTACCAGGACACCCGGATCCGCATCTCCGACGGCGTCAACCAGACGTCGATCTCCGTTCTCCTCAGCCCGGGCGAGACGGCGCAATACATCGTGCCCTTCCCGATATCCAGAGGCACGGAGTTCACAGCCTCGCTGTCGCCGGGCGATGCCTTCCCGCTCGACGATTTGCGATACTTCGCCATCGATCGTCCTCTCGACCTTCGCGTGCGATGGGCCGGAGACGAGAACCGCTATCTGATGGCCGCACTTAAGGCAGTCACCCCCGTGTCGTTCGTCGGGGGAGACGATCCTGCGGACCTCACCGTCCTCTATGACACGACCGGTCCTGAGCAGGTGGAAGGGAACGTGCTTCTCATCCATGCCGAGATGGATGGATACGTTGTGCTCGGGCCCGAGACCGAACTCGTTTCGCCGATCGACGTCGTCTCGCCCGACTCGCCGCTGCTCGCCGGCATCGATGCATCCAGCTTCCGCGTCGTGTCGATCCCCTTGGCGAACGACCTCTCCGACGGCGATGTCCTGCTCGAGCAGGACCGCAATCCGCTCCTCATCGTATGGGAGGAAGCGGACCGCACCGTGGCCTTCTTCGGACCCGATCTGATGTCGACGAACCTTCCGATCGTGATTGATTTCCCATTGCTGATTCGGAACTTCGTCAAGCGTCTGATGCGCCTACCCGGGCGCTCGACCTACGCATGGCACGAGACGGGAGACGCCATTTCGCTCGAAGGGCGCGGCTCTCTTCGGCAGCTTCTCGATCCGGCCGGTCGCACGATCGCGCTGCCCGCTTCCGCCAAGGTCTTTCACCCGACCTCACCCGGACACTACCAGTTGAGCACCGATCGGGGGACGTATCCGATTGCCGTCAACGTCCCCGCGGAAGAGTCACGGGATCTCTCCGTCGGGGCGCTCGTCGATCAAGCAACGCACGTCCGCTTGATGGATGTCGCGCTGCGTCCGCTGTGGGCATGGCTCGCAGCCCTCGGGATCGTGATCCTCCTCGCCGAAGGGCTCCGATACGCCGGGCTTGAGTGGCCGTCCACTCGGCTCGTGCAGTTCACGCAACGAAGGAGGAACGGATGATCGGTTTCGCGGCTCCGTACGTTCTTCTCGCACTTCCGCTCATCGCGATCCCCCTTTGGCTTGTGCGCAGCCGAGGCAAACTCGTTCTCCGAGTCGCCGCCGTCGCCCTGATCCTTCTCGCGATGGCGGGTCCTCACATCGCAACCCGACGTATCGAGCGGAACGTCCTCATTCTCGTCGATCGATCCGCCAGCATGCACGCGGGGCAAGCAACGCTCGATCTGCACGGTGTATTGGACCGGATCACCTCCGGATTGCCGGACTGGGACGTCGGGGTGGTCGAATTCGCATCTCGGGCTCATGTCGCATCCCCTTTCGGGACGTCGCCGTCGCTCAGCGCCGACCTGCCGTTCGATGCGACGTCATCCCAACTCAAGCCCGCGGTGGATCTTGCGTTGGCTTCCCTCCCGGCGGTCGGCGACAACCAGATCATCCTGGTAAGCGATGGCCGCTTCAGCGATGACGTCGCGTCGGCAATCGCCACGGCTCAGGCCTCGGGCATCCCGATCTCCGTTCTCGCCGCCGCGTCCGACGTTCCCTCGGATGTTGCACTGGTCGCGCTGGACGCGCCAATCGAGATTCCGATCGGCCGCGCATTCGAAATCCAGGTCAAGGTGGAGGCTCGTGAGGCGGGCCCCGCAACCCTCGCCCTCTACCGAAACGAAGAGCTGCTACACGCCGAGTCCGTCTCCCTTGCCGAAGGAACGAGCGTGCTCTCGATCGAGGACTCGTTGCCGGATGCCGGCGCCTACACCTATCGCGCGCTGATCAAGCGCAGCGGCGATTCGGTCGCCCAGAATGACGCGCTCTCGCACCTGGTTCGTACGACGGAGCATGCGCAGCTCCTTCTCGTCGACCGAACCGAGGCGTCGGCGATCCCCGAGCTGCTCGACGCGCTGGGCATCGCCTATGACAAAGAAGGTGCAATCCCCTCGATGGAGATCCTCGCCGACTACCGCCAACTCATCCTCGCAGGCACACCACTCCTGGACCTGACGACGACCGAGTCGGAGAGAATCGAAACATTCGTTCAGGAGCTGGGCGGGGGGCTGCTGATCGTTGAAGGAGAAAGCGAGGTGCGGGGATTCAGTGCAGGAACGATCAGCGATTTGCTCCCGGTCTCCTTTGCCCTCCCCGAGAAGGGCCAGGAGGCAAGCCTTGCGATCCTGTTCTTGCTCGACCGCTCCGCCAGCATGCAGGCGGCGTCCGACGGACACATCAAGATCGAAACCTTGAAGGAGGCCGCTGCGGCAAGCATTGCCCTGCTGCCACCGGACACGCTGGCCGGGATCATTGTCTTCAATCGAAGCTTCGAATGGATCGCACCGATCGCTCCTGTCAACGACGGGACCGCTCTCTACGATGCGCTCCGTCCGCTCGAGGCCGTCGGGGGAACCGATCTCTACCCTCCGATCCTCGAGGGTCTCGATGGACTCGCAGAGGTCGAAGCACGCTCGAAGCACATCCTTCTCATCTCCGACGGCAAGACGACGGACGAACCCCGCGACTACCCCTCGCTCTACAGGAGGCTCGAGGAAACACAGGATGTCACGCTCACCGCCATCGCGATCGGCGGCCTCCCGAATATCCCGCTTCTGAGTTCGCTGGTACGAGCCGGCGAGGGTGCGCTGTACCGGGCGACGGATTTCGCCTCCCTGCCTCAGGTGTCGATTCAAGCGACCCAGCGAATCAGCCGTTCTCGGTTTGTGACCGACGAAACCGAGGTCGCCGGCCAGCTCCAAGCGCTTTTCCCCGACGACCCGATCCCGCCGGTCGGCGGCTACGTCGTCACGTATCCGAAGGCAACGGCGCAGATTCTGCTGTGGGTCAACGAGGATCCCCTCGCAGCGCACTGGCGCACCGGCCTTGGATCCGTCACCGTGCTCAACACCGACCTCGAGGGCCGCTGGTCGCGAGACTGGCTCGAATGGCCAGAAGCTCCGGCGTTGCTGGATGTTCTACTCGCGACAACCCAGCCTCTGGCGACCTCGGACATCGGCCTCTCGGTCTCCATCGTCGAACGCGGACAGGAGATCGTTGTGCTGGCCGAGGCCGACGACGATAGTGCGTTCGCCAACTTCCTCGATCTCAGCGTTGATCTCCTTCCGCTGACCACGGGACAAGCGATGCAGCAGGTCGCCCCCGGCGCCTATCGCGGGGTGTTCCCAAGGCCGCGTGAAGGGGGCTACGCGATTCGCGTGACCGACTCGAGCCGCGACCGAAGCGTGACCTCGGCCCTATCCATCCCCTATCCCGCCGAGTATCGACAGTTGGGAGAGGACACGTCGGCGCTGTCACAGGTCGCCCGAAGCAGCGGCGGGCGGGTGTTGACTGAAGAGATCTCGCTCCCCGAGCCGATTCGCGATGCCGTCGCCGCGCCGTACCCGATCTTTCGAGAGTTGCTACTCGCGGCTCTCGGACTGTTTCTGCTCGACCTCGCGATCCGCAAACGCCCGCGTCGTCGTGCCTCGTCCAGTCCCAGGCGGAACGAGACGTAGCTGGACGCGCACTCAAGACCTCGCCGGCCTCCAATCGCCGTTCGGCCCGCGCGAAGCATTGATCGCGTCCTGGGGGGCGATAGTGGCGTGCATCCGGCAGCGCCACATATAATGACCCACGCCGCAGCACATCGCGGCAGATCGCGGGGAGTGGCGCAGCCTGGTAGCGCGCCTGCTTTGGGAGCAGGAAGTCGCTGGTTCAAATCCAGTCTCCCCGACCAAAGGGGGTTCGTTTGAACGGAGAGTCAAACGCCGTATCGCTCTACCGCCGTTGGCGGCCGCGTCGCTTCTCGGAGGTTGTCGGGCAAGAAGACATCGTCCGCGTGCTGCGAAATGCCGTTTCCTCCGGCGATGTCGCCCACGCCTACCTGTTCGCCGGCGAGCGAGGTATTGGGAAGACGACGATCGCACGAATCCTCTCGCGCGCGGTCAACTGCCAGCAACAGGTAGACGGCGAACCCTGCAATACGTGCCCCCATTGCGCCACGATCCAAGCCGCCCGATCCCTCGACATCGTCGAGATCGACGGTGCCTCGAACCGCGGGATCGACCACATCCGACGGCTTCGAGAGGAAGTGAACTTCGCTCCGACCGATCTTCTCCGCAAGGTCTACATCATCGACGAGGTCCACATGCTGACCAACGAGGCGTTCAATGCGCTCCTCAAGACCCTCGAGGAGCCGCCGCCGCACGCGATGTTCATCTTCGCCACCACCGAGCCTCACAAGGTGCCTCGCACGATCATCTCTCGTTGCCAGACGTTCGAGTTCCGGCGTATCTCGCCCGCGAAGATCGCGAAGCGACTCGCCGAAGTCGCCGAAGCGGAGACGGCCTCCGCGACTCCGGAGGCACTCGACCTCATCTCGCGGCGAGCCAACGGGGGCATGCGTGATGCGCTGGTCATGCTTGAGCAGGCAATGAGCTACGGAGGCGAGCAAATCTCTGCTTCCGCTGTGCTCGACATGCTTGGGCTCGTCGATCGTGAGGTCCACGAAGCGTTCGCTGCGGCCATCTCGGCCGGCGATCGCTCATCGGTACTGGAGGCCATCGAGGCGCTCGCCGACCGCGGCAAGGATCTCGACATCTTCCTCGATGACGTCATCCACCTGCTTCGCGAGCGGATGATCGCCGACGAGGGCCCTTCGTCCGGGTTGATCTTGATCGCGAAGCGGTTGCTCGACATCAAGGCCGAGCTCTTCCGCTCCCTCGACAGGCGGATTCGGCTTGAGGTCGGCCTGCTCGATTTGATGAACACCATCGGCGGGACGACTCCAGCGAAAGCCGCCGCACTGAACATGAAAGCGCAAGCGGCTGCGACGCAGCCTGCGCCCCCCCGCGAAGAGGGCGAGACGAACGAACCGAAGCGAGACAAGCCCGTCGAATCGCTGCCCGCGTCAGCGTCACCGACCGAGGGACCGGCGCAGGCCCCGACGAGGATGCCCGCGACCGAGCCGACGCCCCAGGCCACGCTGCCGCCGGAGCTTGCCTCCCGATGGGATTCGATGCTCCACGAAATCGAGCAGGATCGGATCGCGATTGCCGCGTTCCTGACCGAAGGGCACCCGACACTCGACAACGATGTGCTCCAGATCTCCTTCCATCCGGAGCACTCGTTTCACAAGCACAGCCTCGAGAAGCGGGACAACGCGCAGTACCTCGCCGGAGCCATCCGCAGACATTTCGGGGACTCGATTCATGTGGACGTTCGGATCGACGAAAGCGTCGAACGAAAACCGCTGCCACACGAGCAACTGCGAAGCAAGGCCGAACTCGTCTGTCGAGTCTTCGACGGGAAGATCGTGAAGGAGGAGCTTTGAAGGGACTTGGAGACATCGGAAATCTGATGAAGCAGGCGAAGAAGCTCCAACAGGAGCTCGAGAAGGCCCAGGCGGAGATCGCCGAACTCAGAGTGGAAGCGACGGCGGGAGGTGGCATGGTCACCGCCGTTGTGACTGGTCAGGGCGGCTTGGCCGATCTGAAGATCGAGCCTGAAGTCGTCGATGCGGACGACGTCGACATGCTCGTCGACCTGGTGATCGCCGCGGTGCAGGAAGCGCAGAGCAAGGCGGCCGACGAAGCCCAGCGGAAGCTCGGCCCGCTGTCGCAGGGGATGGGCCTTCCGGGGATGCCACTCGGGTAGCCTTCGCCGGTTGCAGCGACCCGGGGTGATCCGTATAGTCCACACCAAACCACACCACTGCGAGGCAACGTGCAAGCCGAAATCAAGCAACTCCTGGAGCTTCAGTCGATGGACCTGAAGATCACGGAGCTTTCCTTCCAGATCGAGCGACATGCCGCGCATCGCAAGACGATTGAGCAGAAGATCGCCGATGAACGCGCTGAACTCGAACACCGAAAGGAAGCCCACGCTGAACTCGAGCGAGAGAGCCGAAAACGCAATCTGGATGTCGACGAACTCGACGAGAACATTCGCGGCTATCGCAAGCGCCTCGACGAAGGAATCATCAGCTTCAAAGAGATGGAGGACCTGCGCGCGAAGATCAAGAGCGATCGCACGCGGATCGAGACGATGGAGGACGAAGCGCTCGAGCTGATGAATCGGATCGAACTCTCGGCGGTCGAGATCGAGAACGCCGAAGCTCAGCTGCGGCAACGGATCGCCGAGCTCGAGGCGCAGATCGCAGAGATCGACTCGCAGCGTCAGAGGACCCAGGACGAACTCGCGGAACTCGAGGCCACCCGCACGCAGGCCGCGGACGAGGCGCCGAGCTACCTCGTGAGCCAGTACGAGACACTCCGGTCGGAGTTCAGCGAGCCCATTGTCACGATCCATCATGGGACCTGCGCCGGCTGCAAGCTGAAGCTCAGCGGAAGTACCGTCGAGCGCGCGCGGGGAGGCTTGGGACTCGTCGCTTGCGAGCACTGCAACCGCATTCTCTACGTCGAGTAGATCCCCGCTGTTCGCCCGCCATCCCGTGTCTGTCGCCCCGCCTCTCCCCTGTCAGCCGCCCCCTTCGGGTATACTGCTGCACTTCGCACGCAGAGTGGCAACGCGAGAGAGCCAGGGGGACGCGTCCGTTCTCGGTCTCCGTCCGAGAACGGGCGAGGAAAGTCCGGACTCCACAGGGCAAGCCACTGGGGAAATCCCAGCGGGGGCGACCTCGGGAAAGTGCAACAGAGAGCAGACCGCCGATGTCCAGCATCATGCAGGAACAGGCAAGGGTGAAACGGTGGTGTAAGAGACCACCAGCGGCGCGGGTGACCGTGTCGGCTCTGCAAACCCTGGTTGGAGCAAGGCCAAATAGGAAGGCGCTTGAGGATGGCCCGTCCAAGCCTTCGGGTAGGCCGCATAGATGAATGTCTCCCCTCGACAGAATCCGGCTTACCGGCTCTCTCGTCGTGCGATACATGGCGCACGATGTGCACTGGCCAGCGCCCGACGCGCCGTCTGGCGCGTGCGTTGGCCCCTTTCGCTGCTTCTCTGGACGGCGCTGATTTCGGGGCTCTCCCACATCTCGCTGCCGTCGGGACGTGGGAGTCCCCTCTTCCCGGGCGCCGACAAGCTCATCCACATCGCGGAGTTTGCGCTTTTCGCCTTGATCGCTTGGAAGGCCTTCCGCCGACGCGCACTTCCCGTCCTTGCTGTCGGACTCGCCTTCGCCGCCGTCGACGAGATTCACCAGGCGTTCGTGCCGACGCGGATCGCCACCCTTTTCGACGCCGCCGCGGATGCGCTTGGAGTCCTACTCGGCCTCGCTTTGGCACGATGGGGACCGCGATTGTGGGCCTTCCTGCACCGTCGTATACTGGACGAAACCGAATCGACAACAGGGGGATGAAACTTGCTCTTCGCGCCGTTCTTCTTCGGACCAAGCTTCCTGATCCTGCTCCCTGCGCTCGCGTTTGCGATCTATGCGCAGTGGCGCGTTCGCTCGACCTATACGCGGTACGGGCGCGTCGAGTCCCAACAGCGGGTCACTGCCCTTCAGGCGGCAAAGCAGGTGCTGACGGGCCAGCTCGTAGAAGGGGTCACGTTCGAGCGAACCCAGCGCCGGCTCTCCGACCACTACGATCCGCGACGCAAGACCTTGCGCCTTTCCGAGCCCGACTCGGACTCGATCGCGGCCATCGGGGTCGCAGCGCACGAGGCTGGCCATGCGATCCAGCATGCTCGAGGGTTTCGCCCGCTCGCGCTGCGCACCGCCATCGTGCCCATCGCGACGTTCGGCTCCCAACTGGCCTTTCCGCTGTTTTTCATCGGGCTGTTTGCGCGCTACCAGCCCCTCGTAACCGCCGGGATCCTTGCCTTCTCCGCGGCCGTGTTGTTCACACTGATCACCCTCCCCGTTGAGTTCGACGCCAGCCGACGCGCCGTTGTCGCGCTTCGCTCCACCGGCCTCGTCACCGAGGAGGAACTCGGCGCCGTCAAGGAAGTCCTGTTCGCCGCCGCGTTGACCTATGTCGCAGCGGCCGCGATGGCCGCTCTTCAGCTTCTGATGCTTCTCTCGGTGAGTCGACGGCGATGAAGCTCTCACCCTCTCTCCTCTCGGCCGACTTCGGCAGTCTTCGAAACGAGGCGCACTCGGTGGAGGCACTCGTCGATCGCTTCCACTGGGATGTAATGGACGGCCACTTCGTCCCGAACCTGACGTTCGGCCCACCCGTCGTCAATGCACTCCGGGATCACACAACGAAGCCGTTCGACATCCATCTGATGATCGATCGCCCTGCCGAATACGCGCCGCAGTTCCGGGTGCGGGCGGGGGACACGATCACATTCCACATCGAGGCCGACGACGAGCCGGAGGCCGTGTTCGATGCGATCGCGAAGACCGGAGCGGGCGCCGGCCTCTCCCTCCGGCCCGCTACGCCCGTTGCCACGATCGAGCCCTGGCTCGATCGGATCGCCTACCTTCTGGTGATGAGCGTAGAACCCGGTTTCGGGGGACAGCGCTTCATCCCCGAGGCGCTTGCTAGGATCCGCGAGCTTCGGGATCTGGTCGGCGAGCGGGATATCGAGATCGCCGTCGACGGAGGTATCCATGCAGGGAACGTCGCCGATGTCGTCGCGGCCGGGGCGGAGATCATTGTCGCCGGCTCGGCCGTCTTCGGCACTGCGGATCGCCCGGCAGCGATTCGCGCCTTGCGCGAGGCCGTCGCGTGACTGAGCGCGGCGTGACCGAAACCGACGCGATGCGCCACGCCATCGCCCTGGCGGAGTACGGCGAGGGCGACGTCAATCCGAATCCTCTCGTCGGTGCAGTCGTTCTGAGAGACGGCGAGGTCATCGGTCGCGGCTATCACAGGGCGTTCGGCGGCCCGCACGCCGAGGTGATTGCACTTCGGGATGCCGGGGCGGGCGCGCGCGGAGCGACCCTCGTCGTAACCCTCGAGCCCTGCTGCTGCCACGGGAAGACCCCGCCCTGCACCGACGCGATCCTTGCTGCCGGGATCTCGCGCGTCGTGGTCGCACAGCGCGATCCCTCTCCAGAGATCGCCGGAAAGGGGATCGAGATCCTCCGTGCCGCGGGGATCGAGGTGGAAGAGGGGCTCCTCGCCGAGGAGGCATCACGGCAGGCCGAAATCTTCCTGACCTACGTGACCCGAGGGCGGCCGTTCGTCCAGCTGAAGTTCGCTTCGAGTCTCGACGGGCGAATCGCAACACGGACCGGCGACGCCAAGTGGATCTCAGGTTCTGCTTCCCGAGTCGAAGCCCATCGTCTGCGACGGCGCCTCTCGGCGATTCTCGTTGGCGTCGGGACGGTCGTCGCCGACGACCCGCAGCTCGACGTGCGGCACGTCGTCGGCAAGGACCCGATCCCGATCGTGCTCGATCCATCGGGGCGGATCCCGCTCGACGCGCGCGTGCTTCGCTCTTCGATCGACCCGATCATCGTCACGGCGACGATGCCCGTCGATGTCGAGGAGGCCTTGCGCTCGCGGGGCATCCACGTCTGGCGGATGATGATCGACGACACCGGACGATTCGACCTCGCGGAGCTGCTCGATCGGCTCGGCACGGACGGGATCGATTCCGTTCTCGTCGAGGGTGGCGGTGAAACCGCAGCATGCTTCCTCTCGGCAGGGCTGGTTGACAAGGTCTCGCTCTTCCTCGCCCCGATCCTGATCGGCGGCCGCGACGCCGTTGCGGGAATCGGCGGCTCCGGCGTCGACCGCGTCGCCGATGCACCGCGGCTGCACAACGTGACGATTCGGCGGGTCGATGACGACGTGCTGATCACCGGCTACCCGCGCCGGAGACCCGCGCTCTCTTCCTAGGCAGCGCCTTCCACTGCCATTCGCCCGCCACTCTTGGTACAATGACGCGCCGAGAAGCGTGAGGGCGATCGGCCCATGCTGATCGCTCGAGGATATGTAGGGCGATCAACGGGATTGACGTTGTTGATCGCCCAACGGCAGGACGGGGCGATTAGCTCAGTTGGGAGAGCGTTCGGGTCACATCCGAAAGGTCACAGGTTCGAGCCCTGTATCGCCCAAAGCGAAGAGGTCCAGCGATGGCTGGGCCTCTTCGCTTTGCGGGGTGCCCGAGGCGAGATCTTGCACCCCGAGGATAGGCGTTTGGCGCTCCCATCGCACGCTTCGTCATCCAACCGGAGTTTCGCGCATCGCGCGAAACTCCATCATGAACCAGCACAAAGTGCTGGTTCATGCCTCGAACTTCGCGCCCTCTAGCATATCGGCGAGGCTCTCGCCACGCCGCTTGCGCGTGATCTCGACCAGTCCAAGCGCCGTCATATCCACGAAATCCGCGGAGACGCGGTCCTTGCGCAGCTCCTGCTTCACCTTTTCGATCACCTGCATGACGTCCTTCGGGCTCTCCATGTCGACGAAGTCAACCACGATGATCCCGCTGATCTGCCGCAGTCGGAGCTGTCTGGCAATCTCCTCCGCCGCTTCCAAGTTCGTGTTGAGAATCGCCGCGTGCTGGTTGCGATGCTTGACGTCACCGCCGGTGTTCACGTCGATCGCGATCAGCGCCTCGGTCTCGTCGATCACCAGCGACCCTCCTCCGGCAAGCGAGACCTGCCGCGAAAGACTCTCCTGGATCTGCTTCTCCACACGGAAGCGATCGAACAGCGACTGCTTCCCCTCGTGCACCTTGATGCGGTCCCCGTAGTCGGACATCCGCATGTAGTTGAGGAATGACTCGATCTTCTCCCGGAAGAACGGCGAGTCAACGATGACCTCGGTCGTGGCAGGATCAAGCCGGTCTCGGAGCACCGTCTGCACGAGCCCCATCCCCTTGTAGAGAAGCCTGGGCTGCGTCGCCTTGCCAGCCGCTGCTGATACGCCTCGCCATGTCTCGACGAGCAGCTTGTAGTCGCGCTCGAGTTCCTCGTCCTTCGCCCATTGTGCCGCCGTTCGGGCGATCATCCCTTCACCCTGCTGCTTCAGTGCACGCGCCAAACGTCGAATCCTCCGTTGATCGCGCACGCTCTCCACGCGCCGCGAAACGCCCAGCCGATCCTCGTTCGGCAGGTAGACCCAGAACCGCCCGGGAAGGCTGATCTTCGTCGTACCCTGCGGGTTCTTGCTGCCGATGCCGTCTCGGCGCACTTGCAGCGTCACCATCTGACCCGACTTGATCAGCTTGCTGATCGGAATCTCGCTCTGCCAAGGCTTGACGCCCTTCTCTCGCAGCAGTTGCCCGTTCAGCTCATTGCGCGACAGGAAGAGGCTCTTGCGCTCTCCCACGTTGACGAATGCCGAGCCCATGCCCGGCAAGACGTCTTCGATCCGTCCACGGTAGATATTGCCGATCAGGCTCTCCTTGGAGGGGTGCCCGTAGTAGATCTCCATCAGCCGGTCGCCCTCAAGCAGGGCGACGCGCGTCCGCTTCTCGCCGTTGTCAGGCGTGTCCACGGAGATCAGGATTCGTTTCTCAGTGATTGGAACACCTTCTTTCCCTCATCGAGTCGATTCAGGATGTCTGCATACGGCATCTTCGTCCTCGGATCGCGCAGGTCGGGATCCAGCTCAAGCAGCGGGATCAGCACGAAACGCCGTTCGTGCATCCGCGGATGGGGGATCTCGAGATCGTCGCCTGCAACCATGCTCTCGTCATAGAGGAGAATGTCGATGTCGAGAACGCGCGGGCCGAATCGCACCGAGTCGGTACGTCCGAGATCTCGTTCGATCCTCTTGCAGGTCGCCAGAAGTTCCGCCGGCGGTTGGTCGGTCGACGCTCGGATCACGAGATTCAGAAACCACGGCTGATCCTCCAGCCCGACCGGCTCAGTCTCGTAGAACGAGGAGCGGCAATCGATCTCGATCCCGATTCGCTCGAGCGCCTCGACGCCTCGCATGAGGGATCCCTCTCGATCGCCGAGATTCGACCCAAGACCCAAGTAGACTACGTGTCGCATGGCCTGGTTCTGACCACCTCCGCCTCGGTGGTGGCGACATCAGGGAGCAGCATCGGATGGAGCTTCGAGACGCAAACGCGCGCCTGTGCAATCCTTGGGAAGCTCTCGATCAGGGCGTCAGCCAGTGCGCCGGCCAATGACTCGATGAGGTTGAATTGGCGCGATGTGTTGACGTCTCGAACGAGAGCGACCAAGCGCTCATAGTCCACCGTTTGCTGCAGGTCGTCGCTGATCACCGCTTGCTCGAATGCGCCGGTGATCTCGATGTCGACGACGAACAGGTGCCCCTGCTCCTTCTCCTGAGGATGGACGCCATGGCGGCCGTGGAACTCGATTCCCCGCACCGCAAGACGCACCAGAGGCTGCTCGCTGCCTCGCCGGGCTTCTTCGCCCTCCATGGTCTCGCTCCCCCGTTGGCTGTTGCGGGAGGGATGGCAAGCGAACCTTGTCTAGAATGCTAGGACGGGCGACCTACCTCCTGCCCCCGTCCTCATCCACGTGAGCGGTCGTCGTTGGCCTGCTGTGCTGGTGCGTCTTGAATCCCACGCGTGGGATCCGTTCTCGCCCAGCCGGAAGCACGCCAAGGTCGGCCGCGCCAGGCCCGCGCGCAGCATCCCTACCCCTTGACGGCTTCCTCTTTCGCGAGCTCGGCCAACGCGGAGAATGTCCTCTCGTCGCGCACGGCGATCTCGGCGAGCATCTTCCGATTCAGCCCGATTCCCTTGCGATCGAGGCCTCCCACGAACGCCGAATACGACAGGCCGTTCAGTTTCGCCGCAGCGCCGATCCGCGTGATCCAGAGTCTCCGGAAGTCACGCTTTCGCCGCCGACGATCGATGTAGCTGTTGCGTAGCGCCTTCATCACCGCCTGCTTGGCGATGCGGTGCGATGTACCCCTCTTCCCCTTGAAGCCCTTGGCAAGAGCCATGATCTTCTTGCGGCTCTCTTTTCGCTTGTTGCCTCCACGTGCTCGTGGCATATCCGATCTCCTTGCTGCTGCCGGGGGCTATTTCCCGATCATGCGGGTGATGACCTTCTCCTGGCCCCCGCCCAATTCCTTGCCGCGGCGCGCTTGCCGCTTCGATTTCGAGCTCTTCTTCACGTTCTTGTGGAAGTAGTTCGACATGTGATGCACAAGTTTCCCACTCTTCGAACGCTTGAAGCGCTTCTTCGCACCTGAGTGCGTCTTCTGCTTCGGCACGCTAGCACTCCTCCTTGTCAGGTCCCCTGCTGTGTCTGCTGCGTCGGGACCAACAACATCTGCAGTATCTTTCCCTTGGACGTCGGATTGCCCTCCATTCGGGCAATATCCGCGACTTCCGCTTCCACACGCTTGAGAAGCTCGAGTCCACGCGATCGATGGACAATCTCTCTGCCGCGGAAGAAGATGCTGACGCGAACAACGTCTCCCTTCCTGAGGAAGGTCTTCGCGCGGTTCAGTTTCGTCTGGAAGTCATGCTCCCCGATCTTGATCGTGAACTTCACTTCCTTGAGCTTCGAGCGGTGTTTCTGCTTGCGGTCCCGCTTCTCCTGCTGGTAGTGGAACTTGCCGTAGTCGATGATCTTGCACACCGGCGGCTTCGCCTGTGGCGCCACCTCGACCAGATCGAGTCCCTTCTCCTTGGCCTGGGCGAGAGCTTCCGCCGTTGGCAGCACCCCCAGGTTCTCCCCCTCGGCTCCGATGACTCGGACCTCAGGGACGCGGATCCGCTCGTTTACTCGCATTCTTCTTGTTTCTATCCCAACCTCCTGCTTCAGGACCTGCTAGCCGGCGCCGCTTCTCGATTACGGTACAGTCCTCGCTCACGGACATACTCGGCTACGGCGCTCGGCACCCATTCCTCGATGGCTTCGCCCCGATGGATCTTCTCCCGCAGCCAGGACGAAGACAAATCTACTTCGCTCATGTCCAGAGGGTAGATCGTCGCGCAATCGAACGGCGGCGAATCAAAAGACTCCAAGGACACTCCCGCCCGAGGTGCAAGTACGAACGGCACACTTCGCAGCAGGGCATCCGGCTCCTTCCACGTATCAAGCTCCAGCAAGCGATCCGCCCCGACAATGAAGCAGATCCCTTGCGCATAATCATCCTTCAAAGCCTTGATTGTGTCAATGGTGTAGGACGGCCCGTCTCGGTCGATTTCGATCCTCGAAGCGCGGACGTTCTTATGTGGCGCAATCGCAAGCTCGACCATTCGGAAGCGATCTTCCTTCCCAACGCCCTCGAGTTTCCGCTTATGGGGAGGGATCCCGTTGGGAACGAAGAGAATCTCGGAAAGCTCGCACGCGCGCATCGCGGTCAACGCGACCTGGATGTGTGCGTTGTGCAGTGGATTGAAGGTGCCTCCGAATACGCCGACCCTACCCTTCAAGCTCAAGTTCGATCCCCCCGATCATCACGCTATCCCCTTCGGAGAATCCCTGCTGCTTCAGCTCACGGACAACGCCCATCTTCTCCAGCCGATTTCCCAGGTACTCCATTGCGTCTCGACTGTCCAGAACAAGCATCTTGACGAGCTTCTCCACGGCGTCACCAATGACGACAAAGCCTTCTTCCTGCCGCTGCACCTCGAAACCAGTTTCGCCACGGTAGCGGTAGACGCGGCGGCGCACGACAGGCGCCGCCTCATCCTCTGTGCGAACACCTTGGAGCATTCGATGCGCGAGCACCACGATCTCTCGGATGCCCTTCACCGTCGCGACGGAGATCGGGTGAAGAGCAACATCGATCTCGCGAAATCGAGCGATCGCCGCTTCGATGGCTTCGTCGTCGAGCAAGTCAACCTTGTTGCCGACCACGATCTGCGGCCGCTCGGCGAGTGCCGGATTGAACGCCGCGAGTTCCGCGTTGATCCGCTGGTAGTCGTTGACCGGCTCGCGCCCCTCGAGCGCGGCGAGGTCCACCATGTGGACGAACATCTTGGTTCGCTCGACATGCCGAAGGAATCGATGCCCGAGTCCTTTGCCCTCATGCGCACCCTCGATCAGCCCCGGAACGTCGACTGCAACGAACTGATTGACGCCGTCGACATCGACCACGCCGAGATTCGGCGCAATGGTCGTAAACGGGTAGTCGGCAACCTTCGCCTTGACGGCGGAGATCGTCGAGATCAGGCTGGATTTCCCGACGTTCGGATAGCCGATGATTCCGACGTCGGCGATCAGCTTCAGCTCCAGCCGAAGGGTTCGTGTCTCGCCGCCGAGCCCTCGCTCGCAAATGCGCGGCCCTTGCCGCGTCGACGTCACGAACCGTGCGTTGCCGCGTCCCCCGTCGCCGCCCTCGGCGACGACCACTTCCTCCCCTTCGTCCGACAGATCGGCGAGGAGCTCGCCCGTCGTCGAATCGCGGATGATCGTCCCGGCCGGGACGGGGATGATCCTGTCTTCGCCGCGCGCCCCTTGGCGATTGTTGCTTGCGCCGTCCACACCGCCGGATGCCTCGAACAGCGGTCGGCTCCGGAACGCATACAGCGTCGAGAGACTTGTTGTGGCACGGAAGACGACAGATCCCCCCGGGCCTCCGCTTCCGCCGTCAGGCCCTCCACGCGGGTTATGGCGGCTCGACATGAAGTGGATGACGCCGTTCCCGCCTCTCCCGCCGCGGACGCGAACGGTCGCTTCGTCAATCAGCATGAATGCTGGTGAAGGTGTGGTTAGGCAGGTTCGCCAGCATGGCTGGGCAGAACGCTGACGTACTTCTTTCCGCGCCCTTCGAAGTGGACGTAGCCGGGGGCGGTGGCAAAGATCGTGAAGTCTCGCCCCAAGCCGGTGTTCTTGCTAGGAACGAACTGCGTTCCCCGCTGTCGCACGATGATCGTGCCTGCATTCACCCATTCTCCGCCGAAGCGCTTGACCCCGAGCCGTTTGCCCGCACTGTCATGCACGTTCTGCGTTGACCCGGTGCTCGTCTTATGTGCCATCTCAGCTCCCTAGTTCTGCCGCCGACCTCGGGGTGCCTAGACCTCGACCCCGACCGTCGCCTCGTGGACGACGAGATCGGATGGGTATTCTTTCTCAAGCATTCGAAACCCGATCACGAGCGTCTCCAATACCGCATCCAGCTCGCGATCAAGATGCGCATCTTTCCGGTCAATCGACAGGAACGCCTCATCGGTCAGAGACGTCTCCGCCGGAACATGAAGGTACTGCGTCAGCGATTCCGAGACCGCCTGCAGGAAGTGTTGCGAACTCGATGTCGCAACCGATCCTTCTTCCAGATCGCGCATCACAAGCCCGACGATGCGCCCCCGGTCGTCCCGCTGCACTACGATCTCACCCACGCTTGTCCCCTCACCCTTCGATCGAAGAGATCACCGTCGCCATGTAAGCCTGGCGATGTCCCTGCTTCCGGCGATATCCCTTCTTGCTCTTGTACTTGTAGACGATGATCTTCTCGCCGCGCGCGTCCTCGCGGACCTCGCCCTTGACGCTTGCACCCTCCAGATATGGGGTGCCAACGCGCATGTCGTCGTCCTCGACGACAAGCAACACCTTGTCGAACTCGACCGCCTGGCCGACCTCGACGTCACTCAGGCGCTCGTGTTTGAGCACCATCCCCTCTTCCACCCGGTACTGCTTTCCGCCAGTCTCTATCACTGCGTACATCAAGGAAACACCCCAATTCACGTCAGATTCTAGCCGCGCCCCAAACCCATTTCAACAGCCCTAGGCAACGGGCGTACCCGGTTTCATGGAACGATCCGGCTCGATCAATGCCAATTCCTCATCCTTCGCCGCCAGCAGCATGCACTCCGATCGGAGTCCTCGGATCTCTCGTGGAGCGAGATTCGCCACCACGACCACCGAGTGCCCCACGAGGTCATCAAGCGCGTACGCCGTCTTGATTCCCGCAACACAGTTTCGGGTTTCGGAGCCCAGATCGATGCTGAGCCGGACAAGACGATCCGCACCGGCAACCTCCGAAGCCTCCCGGATCACGCCGACGCGGAGATCGAGCTTCTGGAAGTCCTCGAACGAGGCGTAATCTTCCACGGTTTCAACGTCCCGGGCAACCCCGGCCTCCACGCGCTCCCGGATCTCGTCGATCTCGATCCGTTCAAGCAGCACGCGGTCCATTGTCAGTGACTCGCCGGCCACATCCCCCTCCAGGTTCGCCCACGTCGCGTCGGAGATTCCCAGCACCTCGAGGACCTGCCCGGCAAACGACGGGATGTACGGCGCAAGCATCAGCGCAAGTGCCTTGACCAGCGCCACCGCGCTCGTCACCGCTTCCCGATCGTCGTTGGCCCAAGGGGCTTTCCGCTGGAAGTACTCGTTCCCGAACACCGCCAAGTCGCACGCGGTGCGCAAGGCTTGGCCGAGCAGCCCGTTCTCGACCGCCCGCTCGTAGGCTCCCGTGACCGCCTCGATCCGCGCGGTGACTTCCTTTTCCACGGCGACATTCGGAACGATACAACCGTAGTTCGACTGTACGAAGCTGAGAACCCGGTTGACCAGGTTTGCGACGTTCGAGATCAGGATGCCGTTGATTGCTTTCTCCAGCTCCTCCCAGGAGAAGTTGACATCTCGCCCCTCCGGCCGGTTGTAGAGCAGGTAGAATCGCCAAAGCTCCCCATCCATCAGTTCGAGCGCGTCATCGCAGAATACCCCGACGTTCCGGCTCTTGGAGAAGCTGCGACCGCCGATCCAATTGAGGAACTCCGTCGCCGCGATCTGATCGGGCAGGTGATAGCCACGATTCGATGCGATCAGTTGCCCCGGGAAGATCAGCGTATGGAAGGAGATGTTGTCCTTGCCGACCGCGTAGATCTGGAAGACGTCTTCGTCGAACCAGAACTCCTCCCAGCGCTTGTCGCCGCCGAAATGCTCGATGACCGCCGAGACGTACCCGAGAGCCGCTTCGCCCCAGACGTAGATGACCTTCCCCTCGGCCCCGGCGAACGGCGCCGGGATGCCCCACTCGATGTCCCGTGTCATCGCACGCGGCTGGAGGCCGTCATCGATCATTCGCTGCGTGTACTGGGCGACGTTCCCCTGAAAGTCTCGGGACGCAACGTACGCCTCCAGCGGCTTCGACAGCTTGGCCAAATCAAGGTACCAGTGCTTCGTCTCGCGAAACTCGATCTCGCTCTTCCCACACCGCGTGCAGTGCGGTTCGACCAGCTGCTCAGGCTCGAGCATTGCCCCGCACGCATCGCACTGGTTGCCCAGGGCATCCGGAGATCCGCACTTCGGGCACGTTCCGGTGATCAGGCGATCGGCGAGGAACTGCTCGCACGTGCTGCAGAACGCGCGCTTCTCGACCTTGGTGCAGATGAACCCGTTCTTCTCCATGTCGAGATAGATGTCTCGAACGAAGGCTTTGTGTGTCTCGTTTTCCGTGGTCGTGTAGTTGTCGAATGCAATGCCGAATCCCTGCAGGATGTCCACGATGCGGCGGTGATTGCGGTCCGCGAGCTCCGCCGGGGTGATCCCCTCTTGCTCCGCCTCAAACTCGATCCGTGTCCCGTGCGCGTCAGTCCCGGAAACGTAGAGCACATCGGCTCCTCGCATCCTGTAGTACCTCATGAAGACATCGCCGGAGAGCAGCGAGCCCACGAGATTCCCCAGGTGGGGTACCCCCGATGCGTACGGCCATGCACTACAGACGAGCACTTTCGATCGATCCATCACACGTCTCCCGGTCGAGCAAAGATGGTCCAGGATTATACCGACGCACCTCACGCGGGCCAACGGCCCGATCCCTTGCGGCATCGCGGCTGCTGTGGTTCAATGGATATGCGATGAACGACACGGCAACCGGCGCAGGAGAGACAATACGAGTCACCCTGAAGGTGTTCGGGGGGTTGCGCGAAGCGCTCGGTACGCCCGAACGCAGCATCCGGCTCTCCAGGGCCGCGTCGCTCGACACACTGCTCGAACGGCTTCGCATCGACGAGCCCGCATTCGCCCAACGTCTCGACGAGGGCCTCGCCAAAGGCTATCTCAACATCCTGCGAAACGGCCGAAACGTCCGCTTCCTCGATGGACTCGAGACGCAGCTATCCGAAGGGGACGTCATCGCGTGTCTTCCACCCGTCGGCGGCGGCTAGCCTGTGTGGCCGTCCGTAGAGGCGGAAGGCCACAGGCTAGAAGTCGATCGCGACTGTCGCTTCCAGGAGCAGGCTGTGGTAGAGGCTGTTCTCGCTCGTCGTTCCGACGAGGTAGGTCGCCGAGATCCCGGCACTCCAGGTTTGGGAGAGGGCGGCATCGAGCCTCGCAGCGATCGACCCGTCGACACGGAGATCCTCTCCGATCCATTGCAGGTTCGCGGCTGTGTCCGCTTGGAGGATCACCGTCGGGTAAGCGGATTGTACGACCTCCTCGGATTCCTCCGCGTCTTCCTCCAGCCTTGCCTGCTGGATTCGCATCAGATCGAGCCGATAGCTGTTCGTCAGTGTGCCCGTCACGCGTCGTGTCTCCTCGGCTCCCGAGGCTCGCCAGCTGAACGACAGCGAGTCGTAGTGTCCCGTGTCCGGCGCCCAGGTCATCCGTCCCGTGACCGAGAGCCCTCCAGCGGCTTTCGAGGCGCCCGCGTAGATCGTAGCCGAGCGATCGACGGCGGCGGTCAGCGATGCGCTCAGATCCTCTATCGCCCCGTAGCTCACCGTGCTCGACAGCTTGCCGCTCGGACGAAGCACGGGCTTGCCGATCCCCGTGAGATCGGCTCTCGCAGTCGTCTGAATCGAGATTCCCTCCGTCTTGCTGCGGAGTGAGGCTCGCCCGCCGATCGTTCCTGCGTTCTGTTCGTATTTCGCTTCGAGATCGATTGACGGCGTGTGCTGCCAAGTCCCGAGAGCAAGCGCCCCAAGGCCCAGACCGAGTTCGGCACTGTGCTCCCACTCGCCCGATGAATCGAGCGAATCGCGGGCCCAGTTCGATTCGTGCTCGATCTCGACGTCCCCGATGCGCGTCTCCCCATCCCACTCGGCTCGCCAGGAGAAGCTTTCGGAACCCGTCCGTGTCTCGTCCTCTGCCTGCATCGGCCGGCGCCAGTCAGCATGCACCCCAAGGCCGGGAAGCAGATCGATGTCTCCACTCATCGCGAGGCGCGTGGAACGGCGGACACTCTCGCTCGAAGGGCTCCACGCGTATCCGTCGTTCCAGTTGAGCGTCAGTTTCGCGGCATCCGCAAACAGCGAGTCCGTAAGTGTCAGGGCGTACTTGATTCGGCTCGATTCGGCACCGGCGCTCCGGGAATCCTCCTCCAGCCTCTCGTGCTGTACGATCAGCGACAGCGCCGGACCGAACGATCCGCTGAGGGAGAGCGTGTTCTCCATGTGGCCGGAAGGATCCGCTGTCCCTGCTCCGATCGTCCGGTATGCGTGCGTCAACGTGAGGGCCGTCTCTTCCTCGAGATCGATCGTGCTCGTCACGTCCCAGCCGACGGAATCGCTCCTCCGGAGACTGCCCAACGTGCGATAGCTCGGTGCGGTGGCATCGACCATTCCCGTGATCGAGTAGCCCGTCCCGGCGTGCCGGAAGGACGCATTGGCCGTCACACCTTGCGCCGTGTGCTCCGACGCAAGCGTGTCGACATAGCCAAACGGGTCCTCCCCGTCAATCCCGGTGACCTCCGATGTGTAGGCAACAGCAGCATCGCCGAGCCGCCACAATCGGAGCTCGAAGCTCGCATCGGCACGGCTCCCAAGCCATAGCGCGTCGTCGGATTCGCCGATCGCCGAGATCGACGCCCCGCCAAGGACCATCTCCCCCGTCTTCGCGTTGATCAGCCCGTCGCCCGTCGCATAGATCAGATCTCCGTCGAGAAGCCCAAGCGCATCGACCCGCTGACCGATGACGATCCACCCGACGCCGATCCCGTTCCGATAGCCGCGCAGTCCGCGCTCGCTCGCCACGTAGAGTGTCCCGTCCGAGATGTGGAGGTCGATCACCATCTCCGTCTCCGTTCCCGCGAGCAGCGACACGCTGCCGTCGGTGAGCGAATAGGCCATCACGCCACGCGCTGTCCCGACATAGAGAACCCCTTCGCTTGACGCCAGCGCCCGGACGTCCGCCGTTCCGACGGCCTCGACCGGGGCGAACGCAGGACGGGCGGCGGCAAACTCATCCGTCTCCACGAAGGCAAGGCCGTCCGAGGTTCCGATCCAGAGCGTCTCATCGACCAGCAGGAGCGCTCCGATCGCGCTTCCGGGAAGCCCGTCGTTCTCCGTGTAGCGCTGCCAGTTGCCCACGTACTCGAGCGGCGCATCCCCTTCGAGCAGCAGCACGGTCAGCCCGGCATGGGTGCCGACGTACGCCGCATCCTCTTCCCCCGCGATCGACGAGACCATCCGTCCGGCGAGCCCATTCCCAACGCCGTATGTCGTCCATCCACCTGCATCGAGCGCCGTCAGCCCCGCTCGATGCCCGAACAGAAGAAGCCCGCCGACCGAGGCAATCGATGTGATCTCATTTACCTTGTGCGCCCGAGCATTGTCGTCAAACGGAAAGCGATCGTTGCTTGCGCCAATCAGGAAGTCCGCATCGAGATCGTCGAGGTCGATGTGTCCGGCAAGCGCCGCGAGGGTGTGCCGATTCGGCATCGTTGACGCCGTCTCCGGATCCGCCACCGACCCTGGATCCTCCGCCACTTGAAGGAGGCTCCCCGTCAGGTGCAGCGCGTCGGAGATCTCCCAATCGAGCTGCAGGCCGAAGAGGTAGCTGGCGTACGACGCCGCAGCGCCGAGTCCTCCGCTGTAGAGCTCATAGTCGATCTGGACCACATCGGTCTCCCCCACGGCAGCCAGCAGGAAGATCATCCCAACTTCGTAGTCAATCTGATAGTCGACATCCCGCTCCAGCAGCTCACCGTTCAGCGTCACCCGCTCGCTACCCGGAATGACCGACAGGCCGAGCGTGAAAGCACCGCCGCTTACGGCGTAGTCGAAGGCAATTCGAACAGAGCCCTCTCGATCGAAGAAATCCGGCGGGAAATCCAATTCGACCACGCCCGCCGCGGGGTAGAGCGTGAACCTGTAGTCGGGGAACGCGGCCCCGCCGATCGGTTCGAACGGCTCTCCGTCGAGACGGATCGACACGTCCACCGATCCCGCGTTGATGTCTTCGCGTCCCAATCGGTAGTAACGCTCCCGAACCGCGCTGAGCAGCGGACGGCTTGCATCGTCGACATCGATCGACACGCTCGCCGCCACGCGCTCGAGGAATGTCTTCTCGTAGTCGGTGCCCGGGGCAAACGGATAGCTCTTCTTGTCCTCGCCTTCCGGCCGGTACTCGTCGTTGTACGTCCCAATCGCATCCTTCAGGCGATCGCGAACCAGGTCGAGTCCGTCCAACGCCAGCAGCAGAACCTGCTCGCCCTCCCCGACGATGATGAACTCTCGCGTCTCCAGCGGGGAGCTCGGGCCCGCCGCCAGGACCTCTGCCAGGTAGCCGACGCCATATCCCTCCAGAACCGCTGCAAGGGGAGCTTCCGCACGGAACGCCAGGTTGACCTCGCTGAACTCCGGGACATACAGGGCCGAGATCGGATAGGCATAGAGACCCGCGATGTGCCTCAAGTAGGGCATCGATGCATCCGGATTGGCAGGGCTCGTCGCCGCGAAGACGATCTCGTCGGCCGCCGTCTCTCCGACGAACGTCTTCGTCTGGGCCACGCCCTCCAGTTTCGAGGCGATCCCAGTCAGCGTCGCGCTCCCCATCGTGTAGTCCAGCCGCAGTCCCTTCATCTTCCGACCGAATGCGGTGAACGACTCGAACCCTGTCGCGAGGAAGTCGCCGAAGATCCCGTCGAGCCGCTCGGTATCTAGCGTCACCGTGAGGGATTGCATCTGCTCCGGAAGCTGGTCATCGAAGTGCGCCTCGAGCGTGAGGATCGACAACGCCTCGCCGAGGATATCGACCGCGAGGGTCTGGTCGAGCGTCAGCTGTCCCGGATTCACGCCTGTCGCTGCGAGGCCCAGTGGATGCCCAAAGCCGTAGCGAATCGTCCATGTTTTCCGGCCGTCGAGTTCGACGTCAAACGGTTCCTCCTCCTGGCCCCACGCGAGCATCGGGACGATCAGGACTGCGACGATCGCTCCGACCAGCCAACCCTTCGCTCTGCTCCTCGAACGCACGCTTGACTCCCCCTTCAGAAGCGAATCGACAGTGACACCCGGTGGCTCTCCCCCAGATCGGCGCGAGATGCGTACGCCCAATCGAACTGCAGGCCGGGGAACGCCACCGACAGACCGTAGGTCAGCCCTTTTCCGTCGTATCCAGCACGCGCCCCCATCCCGCCAATCCATGCCTCGAGGCCGGCAGCAAGCCCCGGCAAGCCGGTGAACAGGCCGACGGCCTCGAAGGCCGCGCTCCATGAGACATCCGACACCGGCGACAGCGTCACCGAGACCCCGAGCCGCAGCGACTGCGGCCAGGCCTCTTGAGACCCGCCGGTGTAGGTCATCGCACGCGACAGCGCACCCTCGAAGATCGCGCCGGCTCGCACAACGTTCGTCACGAGCTGCACCGCGGGATCGATGGACCATCCGGCCCCGGCCTCCGGCGCGGACACGCGAAGAAGCCGCCATCGCGCGCCGAGGCCGATCGGACCTAGTGCTATCCCGCTCGACGCGACGACTCCTTGACTCGCATAGCGGGTCACCCCGCCGGTGGTCGGGATCAATCCTGAATCGAGCAGCGCCACGTTCAGGCCGGCGTACGGCAGTGCAACGCCGATCGAACCGTAGTCAATCCCTCCGAACTGACTCACATAGAGAGACGAGATTCCGATGTTGGTGCGCCAGCCGAGCCCGGCCGGGTTGTGAAGCACGGCGCCCTCGTCGTCGACGAGCGCGGTGAATGCGCCGCCAAGTCCGAGCCCGCGGGCCGACGAGCCGAGATCGAACAGGCTTCCAACCCCTTGGTGGCCGAAAACCGAGGCCGCGCCGACGGCGGAGACGAGAATCCAGACCGCAGCCGCAATCGCGCGCTTCATCGAGCGATCACCAGCCTTCCCACCTCGGACGTACCTCGATCGGTCACCAACACATAGAGATAGAGTCCCGACGCGAGCGCCTCGCCTCGGTCCGATTGAAGCGGCCACGAGTGTTCGGCAGCGCCTGGATCGACTGACGACTCGTACACAAGCGCTCCCGCCAGATTGAAGATCCGGAGCCACGCCGAGCCCGTTCCGTCGGGCAGCGAGTAGGCAAAGACGGCCACATCGGCGACGGGATTCGCCGCCAAACCAATCTCCGGCCGCGTCGATGAAGGCGGCGGGTCGACCGGCGGCTCATTGACGTCGACCGCATCCACCGCGGCCGCGACATCGAGCTTCCCCCAGCCCCAGTGCGAATTCGGCACCCAGCCGGTGTACGAGTCCCTGCGAGCTGTTGAACGAAGGATGTTCTGGATCTCGTCGCTGGTAAGGCTCGGATCGAGTGATAGCATCAGCCCGATTGCCCCGGCGACGTGCGGCGACGCCATGCTCGTCCCGAGCTCCATCGTGTGCACTCCGTCCGGATGGACGAGATAGCTCTGCCACAGTCCTTCCTCCGACAGGGCGGCGCAGACCCACGCACCCGGCGCACAGACGTCCGGCTTCGTTCGGCCGTCGCGAGTCGGTCCGCGACTCGAGAACTCGCTCAGGGCGTCGATCGTGTACTCGTTGGAGTAGTCCTGATTCCCGGACAGCGAGGGCCATGTAGCTTTGCTGTTGAACGAGCCCACGGTAATGACGCGATGTGCGTTCCCCGGCTCGTCGATCGTTGAAACCGAATCGCCACCGGCGATCACTGCATCTCCGGCAGTGATCCACAGATCGAACCGGCCGCCTCCGCCATCGTCACCGATCATGATCGACCAGTCGCCATCCGCCATCCCACTGAGCCGGATGAATACCTCGTTGTCTCCGTTGTTCGGGTTGCTGCCTGCCGACGCATTGTCAATGCGCACCGTTCCGTCGGCCGTGTAAACGACCCCCGTGTCGACCCCGCGCGGGACGATCACCGGAGGATCCGTCGGTGGCGTCACGGCGACCGTGAAGTCGGACGAACCCGGATACCAGATCCCCAGTTCAACCTCCCAATCGCTTGGATCGACCACGACGGTCGTCGAGTCTCCAAACAGCGTGCCCGAAGCGTGAATCGGGACATCCCCTTCATTCCCCGCGCTGACGACAATCACATGCCCCGACCCGCCGGCGAGCTGATCGAGCCCCCGCTCGAACAGGCTCGTGCCATCATGGGGTCCCTCATGCCCCCCCAGACTCAGGTTGACCACCGCCGGCATGCTAAGCGAGTCTGCAAGATCGAAGACGTACTCGACAGCCTCGATGATGTCCGAGGTGAAGAACGATGTTTTGACCGCGACCAGCCATGCCTGCGGCGCGACGCCGACGAACCCTTCGGCCGAGGATGAGCCGTCCCCCGCCGCGATGCTCATCACGTGCGTGCCGTGACCGTCCGTATCCGCTTGCCTGACTTGCCCCTGGTCCGGCCCGTAGCCTTGGGCGAGATCGGCTTCGATCTGAGCGCGTGTGTACTCGGCCCCGAACAGACCCGATGTCTGGTCGAGGATGGCAAGAATACGCGAGGACTCCTCGAACCCGTCGCCGTCCGAGTCGAAGCGGAAGTCGAGATGAGCGTAGTCGATTCCGGTGTCGACGGTTGCGATAATCACGTCATCACCGAGTACCGGCGGAGCCGCGCTGTGAACGACATCTGCACGAACCGCGGGAAGGCTGCGGTCGAGCGTCGGTCTCGTCTTCCACGCCGGCTCGACATAGAGAATGTCATCCTCGGCGATCAACCGGAGGAGCTCGCTTGCGCTCACCGACAAGCCGAGAATGCTCCCAGTACTCCACTCGACGGGCACGCCGTGCAGCGTTTTGCCGAAGTAACTTCCATCGAGTTCGACGAGCACTCCGATTCGTTCGCTTCCGCCTTCGAGGGGTACCGTGATCTCGTAGTGCAGTCCGTCTCCGAGCAGCGAACTCGGAGCCATCGGAGATTCGGCGTGGGGTTGTGCGATAACCCATCCTCGCAGCGCAGGATCGAGCCGCGAGAGATCCGCATCGGCTGTCGCTGCGACGGCAATCCATCCGACAAACATCACCAGCGTGCAAAGGCAGACGGAAACGGCGCGTTGCTTCACTCTCTCCCCCTCAAATCCGGTCGGGCATTGTAGCATATCGCCCGATCCACCACATAGCTGCTCCAAACTGCACTTCGGAGACCTCCGATGCGTGAGGTTCGCCGCCCGGCGCGCTTTACAGCCGCGCGAGGCGTGTGGTATGATCCGCCGGCCACGCGGCAAGCGAGGCACAGAGGGAGGATTCCCCGCATCAACAGGCCGCCCGGATCGGTACGAGGCGGCGTTTGCTCAGCAGCATGGGAGGGAACGACGATGGTTGAGGAGGCAGCGCATCGAGAGCCGGTGGCCGCCGGTGGGGAATCCGATCGCGGCAACCAGTTCGTAACCGATGAGATGATCGCCTCCTACAAGACGGCGATCGAGCGTGCGATGCCGCGTCTGCCGGTGAAGAACGGCATCATCGACATCGATTCCATCTGGATCGAGACGTCCATTCCCTATGAGTTGCTTCAGGAGATTCTGCGCCGCGAGGATCTCCAGCTGCCCGAGAACGTCGAGCGCATCAACCTCAAGTCCCGCGTCGAGAAGGCGCGCACCGGCACATCGCGGAGCAAACGAGGAGGCCGCCGTGGCTCACGCAAGCGAAAGCGCAAGCGTTAGGTTCGGCACGTCCGGCTTCCGCGGACGCTGGGGGATCGAGTACACCGAACCCGTCGTCCAAGGCATCACCCAGGCGGTTTGCGACTTCCTCACGTCGGAGGGACTCCACGGCAAGGTCGTCACGATCGGGTACGACAGTCGACAGCATGCCGATATCGCGGCGAGCTGGTGTGCGGCCGTCGTCCGTCGAAACGGCTTCGCCGTCCACCTTACGTCTCGCGACACGCCGACCCCGGCACTCGCCTTCTATGCCGCCGAAGTGCTTGCGGAGCGCTCCGCTGGCGTGCTCAATTGCACCGCGAGCCACAACCCCATCGACTGGCACGGGATCAAGTTCTCGCTTCATGACGGATCCATCTCGCCGCCGCGCGCCACCGACTTCATCTCGCGGCGTGCGACGGCCTACCGTCGCACCGAGCTCGCGAAGCCCGATCTGTCGGCCATCTCCCCGGGCCCCGTTGAGTCCATCGACCCGCGTGAAGCGTACTGCCGCTGGCTGCTGGACAGCGGTGCGAACGATTGCCGGATCTCCCTCGACCACGAACGGATGCGAGCCTACTTCGCCGACAAACTCGTGGTCATCGACGAAATGCACGGAACCGGCCGCGACTACCTGCGGACGGTCCTGGACGAAATCGGCGTTCCGTATCGGGTGATCCACGGAGAGCGCGATCCGAAGCTCGGCGGCCTCCGTGCGGCCAATCCTGAAGAGCCGCACATTCAGGGGCTGAAGGACGCCGTCCGAGAAGCCGGCGCCGCGATCGGGCTCGGGCTCGACACCGACGCCGATCGCTACGGCATCGTCGACCGAGGCGGGATCTACGTCGAACCGAATGCAATCCTCGCGATGCTGACCCGCTACCTCGGCCCCGAACGAAAGCTCACCGGCTGCGTCTCGACAACCTATGTCACGACGCACATCCTGGACCGCATCGCGGCGGACATCCCGGGGAACGAACCCTTCCGCCCGGCGCCGGGTGCCCTTCCGATGCATCGGCGCGATCCGAACTACGAGATCGTCTGCGGCGATTCGAGTGGCATGGTGACGGAGAACGTCTTCACCGTGCTCACCGGCCTGAAGTACATCATCCAGGTTCCGCAGATGGATCCAGACTACCAACTCCTCGACGATCCGCCGGCTGACTGGCGCTGCCGCCTGCTGATCGGCGGCGAGCAGGCCTCCGGCCTCACGTCCAAGGGGCACATCCCCGACAAAGACGGGATGTGGGCCGCGCTGCTCGTTCTGGACATGGTCGCGGCCTTCGGCCGTCCGCTGCAGGAGATCTGGGCCGAGACGCAGTCGATCTACGGCGCATCGATCACCGCGCCGCTCAATCTGCCCGTCCCGGTGGAGCAGAAGGCGGCGTTCATCGATTCGTTCCTCGACACCGCGCGGCGCGGCGATCGTCTCGCCGGCATGCTCGTCGTCTTCGCCGGTGGGATCCCGGGCAACTACGCCGAGCTGATGCTCGCAGACGCGACCGGGATCACCGACAATTACCTCCACGTGCGCCCCTCCGGAACCGAGCCGCTCGTTCGCGTCTATCTCGAGACAGCAACTGAGACCGCGCTCGACGCCCTCAAGGCCGATGTGGACGCGCGCATCCAGCTCCTAGCCACACAGACCTAGGCACGCCCGAGACCCGACGTGGGTTCCAAGCCGGAGACCCTTCGGCTATCATCGACCACCAGCAAGGGGGATTGGCATCATGACCAAGCACGAACAGCCTGAAGCGTATGACTTCGCCGCCATCGAAGCACGTTGGCGCGATTTCTGGGCAGAGAGCGGTTTCTTCCGCGTCGACGAGCACGCGCGCGAGGACACGTTCTACTACCTCAACATGTTCCCGTATCCCTCGGGCTACCTACACGTCGGCCACGGCCGGAACTACATCATCGGCGATGTCGTCACCCGCGTGAAGATCATGCGGGGGCTGAAGGTGCTGAACCCGATGGGCTGGGACGCGTTCGGCCTTCCGGCGGAGAATGCGGCGATCGAGAACGAGACGCATCCCTGGACCTACACGAGCGGGAACATCGAGCGCTCGAAGGAGCAGTTCCGCGCCTGGGGTGTCCAATTCGATTGGGATCGCGAGGTCACGACCTGCCTTCCGGATTACTATCGCTGGACCCAGTGGCTCTTCCTCCAGCTCTACAAGAAGGGTCTCGCCTACAAGAAGAAGGCGACGGTCAACTACTGTCCGACCTGCGACACGGTGCTCGCCAACGAGCAGATCGTCGGAGGGGAGTGCGAGCGCTGCGGAACGCCGCCGGAGAAGAAGGCGCTCGAGCAGTGGTTCTTCAAGATCACCGACTATGCCGACCGCCTGCTCGCCGATCTCGAGACGCTTGAGTCCTGGCCGGAGAACGTCGTCAAGATGCAGGAGAACTGGATCGGACGGAGCGAGGGGGCAGAGGTCGTGTTCACAACGGAAGTCGGCGATCCGATCACCGTCTTCACCACGCGGCCGGACACGCTGTGGGGCGCAACGTTCATGGTCCTCGCCCCGGAGCACCCGCTCGTCGAGAGACTGACGACCGCCGAGCAACGCGGCGCGGTCGACGCGTACCGCGTGCAGGCGGAGCGCGAGACCGAGATCGACCGCATGTCGACCGAGCGCGAGAAGACCGGCGTATTCACCGGCGGCTACGCGATCAACCCGGTGAACGGATCGAAGGTCCCCGTCTGGATCGCTGATTACGTGTTGATGACCTATGGCACCGGTGCCATCATGGCGGTTCCGGCACATGACGAACGCGACTTCGAGTTTGCGCTGACGTTCGGCCTGCCGATCCTGCCGGTGATCGAGCGGGTCGACGGCCTCGTACAATCGTTCGTTCCCGCAGGCGCAGCGGGCGACGGATTTGAAGCCGCTCTGGCAGAGGCTGGTCTTTCGTTCGAGCCAGGCCGAGAGGGCCTCAACGTTCTGATTCCGCTCGATGCCGTCGATCAATACGTCGGAATCGCGACGGCCCACGTTCAAGCGGGGGCTTGGATCGATATCGTCGGTGCACGCTGGATCTTCGTATTCTCCGATGCGGTCATCGAGTGGGCTGGCATCGAGAGTGAATCGGAGATCCTCAATCGCTGCCGGTTGCTGAGGCCCGAACTGGCGTCGGCACATTCCGTGATGGAGATCCTCTCGAGTCGCGGATCCTACCGCGACGTTCTCTTCCATGCCGACGTCGGCACGATGGTGAACTCGGCCGAGTTCACCGGAACGCCGGGCGACATCGCCAAAGCGAAGGTCACCGCATGGCTCGAAGAACGAGGTCAAGGAAAGGCGGCGATCAACTACCGCCTGCACGATTGGCTGATCTCGCGCCAGCGCTACTGGGGCGCGCCGATCCCGATCGTCCATTGCGATGCGTGCGGTGAGGTTCCGGTTCCCGAGAGCCAGCTTCCCGTGCTGCTGCCGGAGACGGAGTTCATCGGCAAGATGGGGCTCGCCGACATCCCGGGCTACGCGGACACGACCTGTCCGGCCTGCGGCGGCCCGGCAAAGCGCGACACCGACACGATGGACACGTTCGTCGACAGCTCCTGGTACTTCCTCCGCTATATCAACCCACAGGACGAGACAGTGGCGTTCGATACCCACGACGTCAACCATTGGTTGCCGGTCGATCAGTACGTCGGCGGGGTCGAGCATGCGATTCTCCATCTGCTCTACTCGCGGTTCGTCGTGAAGGCGCTCTACGACATGGGGCATGTCGGGTTCGAGGAACCGTTCGCGCGGCTGTTCACCCAGGGCATGGTCTGCCACGAAGCGTACCAGTGCCCCGCGCATGGTTGGCTCCTCCCAGAGGAAGCCGGCGACGGAATCGCCTGTCCCCAATGCGGCAAGCCGCTCGAGGTTTCGAGCTTCAAGATGTCGAAGTCGAAGAAGAACGTTGTCGATCCGACCCAGATCATCGCCACGTACGGCGCCGACACCGAGCGGCTCTACACGATGTTCATGGGCCCGCCGGATCGCGACATCGATTGGTCGGACGAGGGGATCCGCGGATCCTTCCGGTTCCTGAAGCGCGTCTGGGCGCTGACGCT
>Ga0272441_10000813_pt1 | contig 68572 bp, 62 predicted proteins | sample SSMProp6N_FD_193582 | JGI IMG/M metagenome (GOLD analysis project Ga0272441, IMG submission 193582) | Marine sediment archaeal communities from Little Sippewissett salt marsh, Falmouth, MA, United States - SSM-Prop-6N | ecosystem: Environmental > Aquatic > Marine > Wetlands > Sediment ...
ACCGTGGCCGAATCGGTTACCGTTCGCGGCTACACGGATGGCGGTGAGCCACTGTGGACGGTCCATGCTGAAGAGGGCCGGTTTGACGCGACACACCAGATCTTGGATCGGGTCACGGTCGAGTTCCATGGCGAGGATCGCACGACCATGAACGTCCAGGGAGATCGACTTGAGCGAACCGACGAGATCAGCCGGCTGTCAGGCAATGTCCGGATCGAACGATCGGACGATCTCCACTTGAACGTAGACAGTCTCACATGGAACGAGAGCGCCGAACGGCTCGAGTCAGGTCCAATGGAGCTCTCGACCGAGACGCTTCGCGTCTCCGCCGCCGAATTCGGATACGATCTGAGCGCAGAAACTGCATCGTTTTCCGGCGATGTCGAAGCAGAGGTCGACTTCGAGACAGATTGGGTGATTCAGGCGGATCACGCCGAGGAAAGCAAGGGGATCGTGGAGTTCCGAGGCGGCGTCATCGCGGAGTCGGCGGAGAACGAGTCATTCCGCTGTGAATCGTTGCAGATCAAGACGGACCAAGAGATCGCCTGTCTCTCGGGGGATGTTGTCGGACAGTGGCCATCCGGGGAACTCAGCGCGGAGTCCGTCTGTTTGGACAAGAGCGGCGTACAAGCAAAGGGGCACGTTGTGGCACGTCTCGACCTGGAGGAGCTGCGAACATCTGATGACACTTAGAGCCGATGCCTTGGTCAAGAACTACGGACGGCGAGCCGTAGTCGATCGTCTCTCCCTGCGGGTCGAACCCGGGCAGATCGTCGGTCTTCTTGGGCCGAACGGAGCGGGAAAAACCACGACATTTCACATGATGATCGGTTTCATCGCAGCGGATGCCGGCAGGGTCCTCCTCGATGACTCAGATATCTCGGCTCTTCCGTTCTTCCGTCGGGCTCGCCTCGGAATCGGGTATCTTCCGCAGGAACCATCCGTCTTCACCCAGGCGAGCGTCATCGACAATCTGGATCTCGCGCTCGAATGGCTCCAGTCCGCAGAGGATCGTCCGCGGGTTCGCGAGCAGCTCCTTGCGGAGTTCGGTCTAGAGAAACTCCGATCTCAGGAAGCCAAGACACTCTCTTCAGGAGAGCGGCGCAGGCTTGAGATCGCTCGAACGCTGGCAACATCGCCAAGATACGTGTTGCTGGATGAGCCGTTCTCTGGGATCGATCCGATCTCCATCACCGATCTACAACGAGAGATCGTCTCCCTGAAAGAGCGCGGGATCGGCGTGGTCATCACAGACCACAATGTGCGAGACACGCTGCGGATTACCGACTACGCGTACCTGATCGACAAGGGGAGCCAGATCGCTTCAGGGGAGCCCGAAGCGATCCTTTCCGATCCGGTCGCCCGACGTGTCTATCTGGGAGAAGGATTCAGCCCGTAGGCTTCCTTCGATACAGGCGCCGTGTCCAGATCAACATCCCAAATCCCACGACGAATACAATGCTGATGACGTGGGCCGCTCGGATCGGCCCCAGCCAAAGGCTATCTCCTCGCGTGAAGCTGACCACAGAGCGCGCTACGGCATAGAGCATAAAGTACAACGCGGTAGAGAACCCATCCTTGAAATTCCGTTTTCGCACCCACCACCACAGGAAGCCGAAAATCGCGAGATTGAACAGCATCTCGTAGATCATCGATGGATGGGTCGCTTGGCCAGGGTACGCCATTCCTGCCGGAGAATCGGGCGGGAATCGAATCCCCCAGGGCAGCGTCGTCGGCGTGCCAAACGCGTCTCCGTTCGTCAGATTGCCGATCCGACCGATCGCTTGGCCGAGGATCAAACTGGGCACCAACGCATCCGTAAGCGCCCAGAACGGAAACCTCTTGGTTCGAGCGAAGAAGAAGACCACCGCGATACCGGCAAGCACGCCGCCGTGAATCGCGAGGCCACCTTCCCAGATTTTCACGATGTCCCACGGATGAGCCCCATAGTACTCCCAATGGAACGCCACGTAGTACAATCGCGCACCCAGAATAGCAATCGGCACAGTCCACAGTAGCAGGTCCAACAGGTTCTCGCTGGAGAGAGGAAGCGCTTTGCGCCGCGCTTCCCTCATCAACAGGAAGAAACCCAATGCGATCGCAATCACGTACATCAGGCCGTAGTAGCGGATCGTCAACGGACCGATCTGAATCAGGATCGGGTGCATCGCTTCCCCCTCTCGCGCGATATGATGTGGAGTATATGAACTGGATCCGACGAAGGGAAACGTGGCTGTCCATCGGAGGGGGCATCCTGGCCGCGCTGTCAATGCCAGGATTCGGCGTGTCTCCTCTCGTTTTCGTGGCGTTGGTTCCGCTGTTCTTCGCTTTGACGCGACGGCCCGGATTTGGGCAAGGTTACTTGTTCGGGCTGGCGTTCTTTGCGGTCGACGTCCGTTGGGTCCTGTCGTTGACTCGGTTCAATCCGCTGGTCGCTCTTGGGTATCCGCTTCTGATCGCCTATCTTGCCATTCCATTCGGGTTGATCGGATGGCTGGCAATGCGACGACGAGACAAGATCGCCCCGTGGAAGTGGATCGTCCTCGTATCGGCGCTTCTCGTTCTCGCAGAGTTTGTCCGGACGGTCGGACCGCTCGGGATGGGATTCTCGATGCTCTATGAAGCACTGTATCGCGTCCCATGGTTGATCCAGTCCGCTTCGATCTTCGGATCGTGGTCGATCACCGCATTCGTCGCGGCGATCAATGCCGCGTTGTACGTCGCCTGGCGTAAGAAGCAAATCCGCTATGCGCTTGTCGCCGTGGGCCTCTTCCTCGCCCAGGCGGCGTTCTGGCTCGTGCCGCTTGCACTCGACGAAGCAGACCATGCGCTTGCCGTCGCGGCTGTCTCCTCCAACGTCGATCAACAAGAGAAACTCGACGCGCGAAACCTCGCCGCATTGACGGACCGGTTCATCGCCCTTGGCGAGGAAGCGCTCGAAGGAAACCCTGATCTCATCGTGTTTCCCGAATCGTTCCTCCCGGCGTATATCCTCGATGTCCACACGGTGTTCACCCAGCTTGCTGATCTTGCCACAAACGGGAATGCGCAACTACTGTTCGGTACAGGCACGTACCGCGCTTCCGGGATCTTCAACAGCACCGTGCTCGTCGATACCGACGGCCGTGTGGTTGATCGCTACGACATGGTCCGTCCCGTGCCGTTCGGCGAGTACATCCCCGGCCGGAGGCTTCTTGAGGCGTTCGGCCTTGGCGCTTGGCTGGACACGTTTCTCCCAATCGACCTAAGCCGAGGGGACCGCTACGAGCCTCTTGAGGCGTTCGGCACGCCGATCTGTTTCGAGTCGACCTTCCCTACAGCGTCCCGTCGGCTGACCGCAGCTGGCGCGGAACTCCTCGTCACACTGACCAATGATGCCTGGTTTGCGGGGAGCTCCGAATTGGAGACCCATTTTGCCACAGCCGTCTTCCGCGCAGTAGAGAACCGCCGCGCCACCGTGCAGGTTGCCAACGGAGGCATCTCGGGGTTTGTTGATCGCCGCGGGCGAATCCTCTGGCAGACCAACCTAGAGACAGTGTCCACAAGGCAAGTGCGCCTCTCCTCGGCGCATGCGCCGTACACACGCTACAGCGACTTGCCATTCGTGCTTCTCGCATTGTGCGCTGCGTTGCTCGCGCTCGTCTTCCCGTCTTGTCGACGGAAACGGCAGACCGGGGCGCAAGACCCGTAGGTCTGGCGCCCCGGCACTGGCTCGAAAATGCAAGACTACAGTTTGGATGCAGGAGAGATGTTATTTCCTGTCTCCGTCAGCTTACTGATCGCACCCGTCGCGAAGTCGACCCGGTAGAGCTGCTGGCTTCCGGCGTTCTCCTTCGCGAACATAATGCCGCTGTTGTCCTCCAACCAGAACGGAGCAAACTCGTCATCTCCAGTCGTGATCTGGGTGTTGAGCACGCCGAGTCCGTCGACGTAGTCCTCAAGCGACTCCGCATCGCTCCCGTCGGCGTTCATGACGTAGATATCGATGATGCCGCCTGCCGTTCGTTCGCGGGCGAATGCGATCTTCGTTCCGTCCGGCGACCATGTGGGCCTCGAGATTCCAGCGCCGGCCGGAAGCGCAAGCGCTGTGAGTGGAGCCGTCGTCAACGCGGGAGATGCATCGCCGTCGCTGCCGTCATGATCGTACAGCTCACTTGCCGATCCGGCCGAGTCATCCCATAGCCAGATCGAACTGACGCCGTCCGCGTTCTTGTCGGAGACGAATAGGAAGTCATCGTTAACGGGAGAGAAGACTGGAGCAATCGCCCACGACGCAGATTGTGTAGTGATCTGCTGAGCGCCGGTTCCAAGGGAAGTCATGGTATGGATCTCCCACTGAGCCGACTCGTTTGACGCGTACGCAATCGTTGTTCCATCGGCTGACCAGTCCGGTTGGATCTGATTCGAGCCCGTCTGCGTCGTCAGTTGCGTTCGTCCACCACCCGCAACCGTCATCGTCCAGATGTTCCACGTCGTTCCGTCTCCAGCCGCGTAGGCGATCTTATCGCGCTTGGTTTGAACGAGGTCAGGGAACAGCTCGTCGTTTGGAGTAGCGTATACAGAGACAACGTCGGTTCCGTCGGATGCCATCCTGTAGATGTCATGATTCCCGACGCGATCGGATGCAAACGTGATCATCACGGGGCCGATCGTGACCGTCGCATTGGCCATCCCGATCCGGCCATCGTTGTCCGTGACCGTCAGGAGAACCGTGAACGTACCCGCCTCCGTGTAGTTATGAAGAACGGGGATCGTCACGTCGGCACCTGTCGCAACCGTCGAACCGTCGCCAAAGTCGAGTTCGTAGCCGACAATCGCGCCATCGGGGTCATTCGATCCATCGATCTCGAAGGTGATGCTGGCGGGGACCTCCCCGTCTCCGCCAGCATCGATCACCAGCAGCGCAATCGGTGCCTGCCCGAAGAATCCTCTGCATGCCGCCAATCCTGCCCCAAGGACGACCGCCAGAAGGAGCGCAGCGACAAGCCGTACCCCACTCGGTCTGACAGCGCTCCGTCTTATAGACATCTCATCGACCTCCTTGCATCCATCGCCATCTCATTATTCGAGCCGCCTTTGTTCTATGCTCACATGCTTCCACGCAGTCTACTCCCGTCCCCAAGCGGTTCTCCTGGACGTTGGACGATCGGAATCGGGGGGTCCGTCCTGGAGCAAGGTGACCGATGTCATCCCGAAACTTCCACGCAGCAAACCGTGTATATTGGTCACCGAGGAGGCAGCGGGAATCGTGTACCGTGCGCAAAACGAGGTGAGTTTGTTGAGAGCCTCACTTAAGGGAGAGACCGAAGCCTGGGGAGAGATCGTCTCCCGCTACAAAGATGCCGTGTTCGGCCTTTGTTTGGGGTTTCTTCGGAACCGGGCCGATGCGGAGGACATCGCACACGATGCGTTCATCCGCGCGTACGTCAATCTTCGCCGGTACAACCTCGATCGCCGATTCTCGACGTGGCTGTTCACGATCGCCGCAAACCTGTGCCGGAATCGCCTTCGGTATCGGCGAAACCATCCGGTGGCCGAGCTTCCAGCGCAGATCCGGGGTGGTGCGGATCCAGCATCGATTGTCTCCAAGGATGATCGACATGCCGAGATCCGCGAAGCGCTGGCGAAACTTCCGTACGGATACCGCGCCCCTCTCATTCTTAGGTTCTACAACGATCTTCCGTACCGCGAGATCGCCGATATCTTGTCGATCCCTGAAGGGACCGTGAAAACGAGGATTCACAGAGGAAAAGCCATGCTAAAACAACGGATCGAGGAGGAGCGTGATCCAACGTGAACCAGCACGAGTTCGACGACCTCCTGCGTAACACGCTTCGCGAAGAGGTCGACGAGATGAGGCCAACCCTAATCGGCCTCGAAGAACGAGTGACTACCGAACTTGGCGAGCGCCAGCCGAGGCTTCGGGTTTCCGATTGGTTGCGCCAATTGCTCGCGCCGACGCGTGGGGGCCGGATCGGGCAGTTCAGCGTGGTTGCCGCGACGGCAGCTGTCTGCTTGCTGATTGGCTTTGCGGTCGCCACGCAGTCCGGGTTGACCGGCGGGGCGCCGGGGATCCGTCTCACTCCGTCCCGATCGGCCGATGGAAATCAAGAGGTCCTTTTTGTCCTTCCTGCACTCGATGCCACAGACGTATCGATCGTTGGAAACTTCAATGCTTGGGAGCCGACAGCCCTATCCGACGACGACGACGATGGGATTTGGATGGCAAGCATCCCGCTGCCACCCGGACGCTATGAGTATGCATTCGTGATCGACGGTCGTTGGTGGGGACAAGACCCTCTTGCAGATGAATACGTCCAGAGCTACGGCGAGTACAGCTCTGTGCGGTACGTCGGAGGAGGTGACGGCGCATGACACATCCAAGACAGATCAAGGAACTTGCAGCAATCTTCGTTCTGTTGGCTTGCCTTGGCGGTTCTGCGTTGGCCCAGATTCCGCTCTCTGAGTTCGAGCAAGCGCTCGCCGACATCCCGGTGTCGGACATCTCCGGCCATCTCGGAGCACTCGAATTGGGCCTTGGCCAACCGGGGTTTCCAGATTCGGAGATGCTCCAGCTCATCGAGAAGCTGGCAGGAGCACCGGATCCAACTCCAGAGAAGGAAGCCCTCTTGTCTGGTGTCTTCATTGCCCTGGAAGAAGGCCTCCCGGTCGATGGCCTTGTGACCAAAGCGCTGGAGGGACTCGCCAGGGGAATCGGTGTGGAGCAGATTCGAGCGAGCCTACAGCAACGTTTGACCCTCCTTACGGAAACACGGGATTTGCTTTATGCCGCGGGGATCTTCAGCGTTGCTCCGGGCAGCCCTCAGTCGGTTCCAACAGCCATTCCGACCCCACGATTCAACGTTCTTGTGACCCATATTTCCGACACCATCGCAGACTATCTCGAGGGAGGGGGCAGTCCGTTTGAGGGGCAAACGCTCTACCAAGAGGTTCGATTCCGCTTGATATCACTGGAGGGTGCGACCCTGGTTGCTGAAGATGTCGATCTCGTCTTGCGGAGAGTCGAGCCAGCAGACTTGACACGGGTTGCCCTTTCAGCTGTAACCTAATCTGGAAACAATTTGTGAATCCGCAAGAGATGAAAGGGAGGACAGCATGAAAGCCAGAATCTGGAGGACCGGGGCCCTGCTCTTGTCCGTTCTTGCGCTTGCCACCGTAGTTGGGTTTGCGCAAGCCTCCGTGGCTCCGATGGGGATCATTCCATCGCCGCCGGAAAGCGAACTTGAAGTGGAGATCTCCGTCGACAAGGGAGCCTATGCGATCGGTGAGGCCGTCACCATCACGTATAGCGTCAACAAGTCTGCCTACATCTACATCTGGGATATTGAGCCGGATGGCACGGCAAACCAACTCTATCCATACCCTGGGACGTCGGGCACGAGCAACTTCGTCCAACCGGGAGAGCATGTTCTTGCACCGCCTCCTGGGAGCAGCAGATGGGTCATCGGGCCACCTGCCGGAACTGAGTACCTTCAGATTCTCGCCACGACGACTCCCGTGCAGCCTTTCGTCTACATGACGCCGGATCCGGAAGCGTTCAGGCAGAGCATCGAAGCGCAGATTCTTGGGGTTCTCCCGGTCGAGGAGAGAAGCTGGAACTACACCAGCTTCGAGATCACTTCCGGGACACCTTCTCCGTACGGAATGGCCACGATCAACTCAAGCCCCAGCGGCGCGTTGATTACCATCGACGGGGACTACGCAGGCTACACGCCGAAGACCGTGTTCATCGAACAGGGGTTCCACCGCATTGCGCTGACCAAACCTGGATACCGTGGGTGGAACGCTGCGGTATTCACCATCGGAAACCTCAGGCGAACCATCAACGCAACGCTTGAGCCGCTGGTTGCCGTGAACGCCCCGCCAAATGCAGCGTTCTCGTTCTCCCCGCCCAACCCTGCCGTCAACGGGTGGGTCAACTTCGATGCATCAGCATCCAGTGATCCAGACGGTTCGATCGTTTCGTATGCATGGACCTTCGGAGATGGCGGCACGAGCAACGTTGGACCAAGCGAGTGGCATCCGTTTACTGCTCCCGGTATCTATGTCGTTACGCTGTCCGTAACGGATAATAAGGGCAGCACGGATTCGGCCTCCAAGACAATCCAAGTAGGACCCGCGAACCTTCCGCCGACCGCCGCGTTCTCGTTCTCGCCGACAAACCCTGCCGTCAGCGGATGGGTCAACTTCGACGCATCGGCATCCAGTGACCCGGATGGTTCCATCGTCTCGTATGCATGGACCTTCGGAGATGGAGGCACAAGCAACGTGGGTCCAAGCGACTGGTATCCGTACCGTTCTCCTGGGATCTACACCGTTACACTAACCGTAACGGACAACGACGGCCGAACCGATTCGACCTCCCGGACAATCCAGGTGGGAACGACGAACCTTCCGCCGACCGCTGCGTTCTCGTTCTCGCCGACGAACCCTGCCGTCAACGGATGGGTCAATTTCGACGGATCGGCATCCAGTGACCCGGATGGTTCCATCGTCTCGTATGCATGGACCTTCGGAGATGGTGGGACAAGCAGCGCCGGGCCGACCGAATGGCATCCATATCGTGCTCCCGGCACGTATGTCGTGACACTCACCGTGCAAGATGACAATGGCGAGACGGACTCGACATCGCACACGATTGTCATCGGGACCACCAATCAAGCCCCGGTTGCCACGTTCACCTATTCCCCACCAGCGCCGACGGTTGGACAACCGATCCTGCTGAATGCGCAGTCATCGTACGACCCGGACGGCACGATCGTCTCCTACATGTGGGATCTCGATGGGAACGGCACCGACGATCTGAGCGGTTCGCTGGGACAGGTGACGTACCAGTCCATCGGCACCGTCATCGTCCGACTAACCGTCGTCGACAACGAGGGTCAATCCTCCACGACAACCCAACCAATCGTCGTTTCCAGTGGCAGTTCGTCACCTCCGACAGGAGGCGAGCCACCGATGGGATCGACCGCCGGCTTCTTCGTCTGGGGAACCAACTCCTGGCACATCACCGTCAACGCCGGAGCGGGTTGGACCGGCCCACACGACTATCGGATTGAACTTCGAACCGATGGGACGTTCACGGACGTCGGCCAGACGACGGATAGCGGACCCAGCGGAGTGGCACCGATGGGGATCGTTCCCTCGCCTCCAGCACCAAGTTCGGGCGGCAAGACCCTGATCTACGAAGGGTCTCTCCAGGCCGGCAGCATCGATCATACGTTCCGGATTCCCCAATCTGAGAGCATGTGGCTCAAGCTGGAGTTGGATGTCGATGGCGACGGTGACCTCGAAGGCTCTTCGAGCCTGGTGCACCTCCGCCACTCGATGGTCAGTCCTCCAAACTCCCCGTTTGTCGTCGGGCTTCCCGATGGGAGTAGCGCCGAGCTGACGCCGAGCCTGAACTTCCGGATCGGCAATACGATCACAATCGGCGGCAAACCCTCCTATACCGAGACAAGCAAATTCGTCTACTGGACCACGACGATCTCCAACCTCGAGGGCCCGTAGCAAGCCGTAGAAGTAATCGCCTCGAAGGAGGAGCCGCACAGATCCGTGGCGGCTCCTCCTTCTTCATGGAGTTGCCGCCGAATCGAGGCGACGGGTATCATCTTCCCCTCATGCCATATCGTTCTCTGTCCGTCGGCTGGCAGCTTGACCATCCGCGAATCGACCGAGAGGAGTTCTTCGGTCGACCTTCGCTTTCTGGATTCCATGCTGTCTTTCTCGATCCGTTGGATATCTCTCGCCGATGGTGCTGTGACATCTCTCCAGGACCCGATGGCGTCCGCCGGACCGATCCGGTCCGAGATCGTGGCTTCGGCCATACGTTGAGCGCCTGGATCGGCCGTCGCCGAACCGAGGCAGAGGATCTCCTGCTGAAGGGAGGCGGGATTCTCGTGTGTCGGCTTCGCACACGCGGAGAACCACTTGAAATCTCGTCCTCCGGGGAGCCACCCGAGCGCATTGATCGCTTGAGTTGGCTTCCCTCCGTTTCTCTCGTCGACCGCCAGCATCAGTTCAGTTTCCCATCCAACGGCCGCTTCGTCTCCCGTCACGGGAGTGATGTTGTGTTCGAGGAATCCGGGAGCCCGTTTGAGACCTATCTGCGCCAGTTTGAGGGACAGATCGTCTACGACGCGGTGTACCGAGATCTTCTGTCCACGCCGATCGATCGATTCGCGACCGTCCTTGCCCGAAACCGCGTCGGAGACATCGTGGCCCTCGAGATCCCGTTTGATGAAGGAAGGTTGGTCCTCGTTCCATCGCTGGTGAGCGTTTCGCCGTCACAGGAAGGCGCCGCGCTTCTCGAAGCGGTTGAGCAGTCTGTGTCCCGCCCGGCGTTCTCCACATTGCCCGATTGGCTCCCAGCGTATTCCGTTCCCGGGGAAGATGGATTGGTCGACGAGTTGGCAGGACTTCGCGAGCGACATGCGACCCTATCGGCAAAGATCGAAGAGGTCGCCAGCCGGCTCGAAGAGAAGACGCGCGCCAAGCGCATCCTCTACACACGGGGAAGGTTCTCACTGCTCCCCGCAGCGGTTGACGCGTTTCGCTCGCTGGGATTCGATGCGACGCAAGCCGAAGGCTTGTTGGAGATCCGATCAAACGAAGGCGATGCCCTTGTCGTTGTCGCAGCAACAACGGACGAGACCATCGGGCTTCCCGAGTACCGCCGCCTGCTGCGCGAAGTCGACCGATCCACTACCGAAGGAGAGGGACCGCGGAAGGGAATCCTTGTCGTCAGTGGATCGAGAGAGCTCGACCCGAAGCGCCGCCCAACCCAGTTTTCCCCCGAAGTCCTTCGTGGATGCCAGTCACAGGGGTATTGCTTGATGACAACGTATCAGCTGTTCAAGCTTGTCCAGCACACGCTGGAGCATAAGGGTGGCGACGCTGCAGATCTTCGTCGGCTCCTGCTAGAGAGCGACGGAGAACTCCGACAGGTGGATACTGCGTGACACCACTCATCCTCGTTTCCATCGCTCTAGCCCCGATCACTGCGTGGGGCTGCGCACAGCTCGCTCGTTTGATGAGACAGCGTGGCGTTGGTCAGCACATCCGAGAGCTCGGACCTCAAGGTCACGCCACAAAGGCGGGCACGCCAACCATGGGAGGAGCCATCGTTCTCTTGGCGTGGATGATCGGCGTCCTTTGCTCTAGGTTGTCTGTCTCGTGCACAAAGGAGATCGGCTTCATCCTCGCGGCAGGTGCTTCACACGGATTGATCGGATTGGCTGATGATCTCCGATCGTTGCGGCACCGGCGTTCGGCAGGCCTGAGCGCAGCCTGGAAGCTCCTCCTCGGAACGTTCCTCGCCGGCGGCCTGTTCATCCTGTTTCGTGGCGAGGTCTCCGTTCCACAGCACATCCCGTTCTCGACCATCACCATCACACTCCCACCCATCGCAACGTTCCTCGTCGTCTGGCTGGGCTTCCTCTCCACGACGAACAGCATGAACCTGGCGGACGGCCTTGATGGCTTGGCAAGCGGTCTGACCCTGCTGATCCTGGTCGGTTTGCTTGTTCTGTCGCCATCCGGGATGAGCCTGTCCGTAGGCCTCCCGTTGCTCGCCACGCTGGTTGGGTTTCTCTGGGTCAACGGATATCCCGCACAGATCTTTCTCGGCGATGTCGGCGCATTCGGGTTGGGTGGGATTATCGCCGCTGTCTCCTTGTGTACCGGGACGATCTTCTTTCTCCCAATCGTCGCCGGCGTCCTCGTCCTCGAGGCCGGGTCGGTGATCGCACAAGTCTCTTTGTTCAAGCTGGCCGGAGTCAGGTTGTTCAAGATGAGCCCGCTTCATCACCACTTCGAGCAATCGGCTCGTCCGGGGCGTTCTCACGTTCTTCGGGGATTCGAGTGGCCGGAAACCAAGGTCACGCTGCGTTTCTGGCTTCTTCAGGCCGTATTGGTCGGCATCGCCATCTGGGCTGGGGTGGGTGTGTAGATCCGAAGAGAACGCGACACAAACGATATGATGCAACGTCGGAAAGGCAGCATCCAGACCGTCGCAATCAAGCTGTGCCGGAGGTGGGACTTGAACCCACACGAGGTGTGAACCTCACAGGATCCTGAATCCTGCGCGTCTGCCAATTCCGCCACTCCGGCGTATGACGGAAGTGTAGGAGGCTTCGAGAGAGCTGTCAAGACAAGCCGCCAATTCCGTCTTCTTCGATCCACGAAAATCGTCCGCCCAGCGGCCCGCGAACGCCGGATCGCCCAATCGCTCGAAGCACTTGGCTTCGGATGTGATATCGATTACAATACGGGACGCTTGACCGTGCTCGATGGGTGATGTGAGGTCAGGGTTGGTGGGGACAGACGTAACGGGTTTTGTGCGGGACAACCGTCAGAGGGGGGTGGCATGGTCGATCTTGGTGATTTTCGGATTTTCTCGGATCTGAAAGACAAGGAATTAGACAAGCTTCGCGAGGCGGTTCGCACGATCAATTACGGCCGAGGAGAGATCATCTTCCAAGAGGGAGCCCCGGCGTTCGGTTTCTATTTGATCTTCGACGGCATGGTCAAACTCGTCAAGCGAAGCATGCGAGCCAAGAGCCAGATTCTCAAGATCTCAGGTCCCGGTGAAATCCTGGGTGAGACCACGTTGTTCGACAAAGGAAGTCACAACGCATACGCCAAGACGATTGACGCCGTCTCGGTCGGGTTCATCGAGCGTGGCGATTTCTTCTATTTCTTGGAGCGTCACCCGAAGACAATCTTCCGCTTGTACGAGAAACTCTCCGAGGAATTGAAGGCGTTCCAGAACAAGCTGGCCGAACGCTCCTATTCGTCGAGCAAAGAGCGACTGGCTCGCTTGATCCTCCACCTCGGCCGAAGTGGCGTCGAACTGTCACGTGCCGAACTGGCCGAAATGGCCGGTGTGTCCTCCAAGACTGCAATTCGAACACTCAGTGAGCTGGAGAGTCGTGGAATCATCTCGATCGAGAGCCGCAAGATCAAGATCCTTCGCGAGGCCTATCTGCAGAAGATCGTCGAGCCATTCCTCTCCAACCTCAATCCGAACCTGATTATCTGATCTTCCGCTTCGGCGAAGGAAGAAAGTCCCGCCATCGGGTGATCGGTGTCCCTACGAACCCGCCTATTGGTTCGTACACTTTCCCCAGGCAAACGTCTCATCGGCAATTTCTGGGCAGATCTTAAGGATGGGGGGCCATTGGCAAACGGGCTGAATCCCACGGAGCGGACAATCCTTGTTGGGGTTTCGTCCATCGTCGCTCTCGTCATCAGCATTGTGCTACAGCGCACGGGGGTACCCTCCGTTCCGCTGACATTCCTCGTATACGCCATTTTCTTGTTCCCTCTTGCCTTCGGCACCCACGCGCTACGCCGTCGTGGCGCGTTGCTCCTCTCAGGGGGGCTATCCGCCCTAGGAATCGGGATTCTCGTGTTCTCAGGCATCCGATCGCCCGTCTCGATCGCCTTGCTTCCGATTGTCTACCTCAGCATCGGCTTTGGTCTCGGCTGGCACAACGAACGTCGCCGAGCACGGCGAGCGATGTGGCATCCGAACAAGTCGCTCAAGGACCGTCAGGATGAGGAAGTGTTCGAGCCAGCACTGAACATTCTCCATTTCGTCGATCGCGAGGGAACCATCAAGCGACGGAATGAAGCATCGAGAACATCGATCGGACACTCGACCAAGCAGACGCTTGCCCTCACCGAGTACGTGCATCCCGGTGAGATCAGCAAAGTGAAAGCCGAGCTGATCCGCCTGTTCGATCGCGGAGAGATCCGGGGGATTGAAACGCGGTTCGTAGCCGAGGACAAGACGGCGTTCCCGGTCGAGATCCGGGGGACCCGCCTCGACGATCGGACAGCCGTGATCGAGGCTCGCAATCGGTCGCGTGAAGCAGAGCTCGAGCGGCAGCTCATGGAAACGGAAGCGCGCTACCGGCGGCTGATCGAAGAAGCTGTCGATACCCTCGACTCGGGGATCATCATCACCGATCGAAAACGCGAGGTGATTTGGGCTAACGCCACGATCGGTCGGTTCTTCGGAATCGATCGCGATCGACTCATCGGCGTTGACGCCAAACGGGCCCTGTCGCGCTACGTTGGAGCATTCGAGGAAGCACAATCGCTTGCCAAGGTCATTGAGGAAGCGGTGGACAAGGGCGATCGGATCGATTCGATCACTTGCAGGGTCCGTCCAACGCTTGGACGAGAGGAACGCGTTCTCGAGTATCGTTCCATTCCGATCGAGACCGAGCGGTACACAGGCGGTCGGATCGATCACTACATCGATATCACCGAGCTAAAACGGTTGGAGGGCAGCCTACGAGAAGAATCGGACAACCTGGAGCGAAGCAATGAGAAGCTCGAGGAGTTCTCTCATGTCGTTTCCCACGACCTGAAAGAACCGCTCCGGACCGTCGAAACGTTCAGTGGATTCCTGCTTGAGGACTACGAGGACAAGCTCGACAAGGAGGGGGTTGACTACCTTCACACGTTGCGCCGGACCTCGGCACGCATGCGCCAATTGATCAACGATCTCTTGTCGCTCTCGAGCATCCACATGGACACGAAATCCTTCGAGCGGATCAACACGCAGCGATTGCTCGACGAGATCCGAGAGGACCTCGAAGTCCGTCTTCATGGCGTGAATCTCCAGGTGACCGACGGACTCCCCCCGGTGAAGGGGAGCAAAGTGCGTATCACCGAACTGTTCAGCAACTTGATCGTCAATGCGATCAAGTACAACGACAAGGCACTCCCGACGGTCCGCATCGGGTGGCAGCCACAGGAGTCCTCCGCCAACGGAATGGTTACGTTCCTCGTGGAGGACAACGGCATCGGCATCGAGTCCCGCTACCAACAGCGGATCTTCGGCATCTTCCAGAAGCTACACCCGCGAGAAGACTACGAGGGGACAGGGGCCGGCCTCGCAATCTGTAGACGGATTGTCGAGGAGCATGGAGGGAAGATCTGGGTCAACTCGGAAGTTGGCAAGGGAAGCACGTTCTACTTTACTATTCCCAGAGCAAGAGAGGTGGAAACCAATGCATAGCCTCGAAAAGATGAAGGTTCTCGTTGTTGAGGACAATCCCAACGACGTCACAATCATCAAGCGCGCAATGCGCAAGAGCGACGTGAAGTGCGAGCTCTCTTTCGCTCGAGACGGCGAAGAAGCACTCGATGCACTCGCCCAAAGCGGTGAGTTCGAAGACACACCACGTCCAGATCTCATTCTGCTGGACATCAATCTCCCGAAAATCAATGGGCTGGAAGTTCTCGCCAAAATCAAGGCGGATGAGCGGCTTCGGCGCATCCCGGTAATCGTGCTAACGATCTCCGAGCGGGAGGAAGATATGGTCAAAGCGTACGACAGTGGCGCTGCGAGCTATATGACCAAGCCTGTCGACTCGAAGGACTTCGAGCGTCTCATCCAAACCGTACAGGACTACTGGAAAATCGCCCGTATCGCCCCAGAGTAGCAGAACAAGAAGTCGAACTCCCAGGTGTAGCGAAGAAGGGAGATGGAAAGACATCTGTCTCCTTCTCGCAAGTGGAATGATCCCGGGCTGGGTCGCGAAGGACCGCAGTCCGGGCCCCGGGTTCCGCCTCTCATTCAGCGGTTTCACCGTACTCTCTAGACGCTTTGGACAAGACAAGAAGCGTTGGAGGCATGTGCGACAGGGAAGGGAACCAATCGATGGAACGGTTCACGAGAACCTACGAGAGCGTGAAGCTTTCCATCGTACCTCCTTACCAACTTCCACACCGCACCCGAGATCGGATGCGGTGCCCTTCCAAGCGCAGAGTCCTCTGAACTCGAGGCGGGGCGCCTGCGGATGCGCAGGGCGAAAGCCAACGGTTCTTACCCGGGGAAGGCGAACACGGCAGTAGGTTCGCCTTCCCACCCCCATTTCACCGATTCCGACATGGATCGCTCGCGATGCACTCGTACACAATCTCGGCCATCGCTCTGGCTTCATTCGCTTCATCGGCATTGAGCTCTCTGCCGCTCAGTTCGATCAGTCTTGTCATCGCGCGATGGACCGCTTCCGGCACCGGTATCGGTGCCTCGATCGCCTCCGGAGATCCGTAGAGGATCTCCTCCAGGTGCGCGTCGATTCGTTCGATGGTCGTCTGCGTAAGAATGCCTCGCAAGGCGAATGCAACACCGAAAAACCAGCGATCGAGATCGCCAACGAATGCGTCGAGCAGTTCGTCGAGTGTGGCCTCCAGCGCACGACTCAGTTCGCGAATCTCCGAGAACAGACCCGCGTCGCTCGCCTGTTCGATCGCCTCGAAGTCCATGGCCTCCCAGTCGACGATGGTCGACAGCGTGTCGTTGTGATTGACACAGTAGGCATCGCAGCCAATGCGTAGACGGATGAGCTGCGGTAGGATGCTTTGGATCGTCATCGAATCCGTTTGGGTACTGACCTCGATGTGGAATAAAGCCACTTCGTACGGGAACCGATCGCACGCCTCGGACAGCCCGATCGGCACTTCGATCGGCGATCCCTTGAAAAGATAGTCACCGTACGACCGGTAGAACATGTAGAGTGGAGCGAATTCCGTATAGACGTCAGCGAAAGCTGTTCCCAACCGTACCGCCAGCGCCGCCTGATCGGGAGGCGTTGTCGCTGCTCCAGCAACCGGAAGGCCGGTTATCTGTCCTGCCATCCAGATCGTCAAAACAAAAAACAGGACAACGCTTGCACGGCCTTTCCCCACATCGACCACCTCCAGATCTTGGTCTCAAGTGTAGTTCAGATTACAATCGCATGCGTAGACGTTTGGCTGTCAGACACACTGACAGATGACAGAGCATCACGAGGAGGCACGTATGAAGCGACTATTGGTGCTTGGTATCGCTGTTCTAGCAATGCTCTCGCTCTTTGTCAGCGCCGGCTTTGCTGAAGACTACCCGCGCATCGGGCTCATTCTGGCAACCGGCGGGTTGGGTGACAAGTCGTTCAACGACCAGAGCTTCAAGGGGGCCAGCGACACGGCCGCAGTTATCGCAGCCGAATACGGCGTAACGGTCGAGGATGTGCTCGACTATGTCGAGCCGACGGCGATTGCAGAGTATGCCGGTTTCCAGCTTCAGTTTGCGGATGCAGGAGTCTACGATCTGATCATCTGCATCGGGTATGACCAAGCAGCGGCGCTTGAGGTGACCGCTGCGGACTATCCCGATCAGAAGTTCGCCATCGTCGACATGGTGGTCGTTGCCGACAATGTCGCATCCATCGTGACAAATGACTGGGAGTCGGCGTTTCTCGTTGGCGTTATTGCCGGCTCGATGACGAAAACCAATATCGTCGGCTTCGAGGGCGGCAACGATGAGCCTCTGATCCAACGGTTCCTCGCCGGCTACGAACAAGGGGTCCATTGGGCGAACCCCGATGCGGAGGTTCTCGTTCGTTTCGTCGGCGCCTGGGCCAATCCGACGCTCGGCGCAGAACTGGCACGCGAGATGTACAACGCCGGTGCCGACTACATCTACGGCGCCGCCGGGAAGTCCCACCTTGGCGTGTTTACCGCGGCCGAGGAGAACGATGCCTGGTTCGCGATGGGGACCGATGTCGATCAGGCCGCGACGGTGCCCGAGAGCGCGGATGTCATCGTTGCCAGCGGACTGAAACGCATCGACCTGGCTGTCGAGCTGAACATCCAAGCTCTGCTTGATGGCACGTGGGAACCGACGATCTATAGTTACGGCATGGTCTCCGACTTCGGCGTGGGGACAGGCGTTTCCGTCGGCAACTTCGACGTGAACAACTACGTCGTGTCGAGCGCGTCGACCGTCCCGGTTCCGACCGATATCATTCGCAAGTGCGTCGAGGCGGCAGACGGCATCCTTGACGGATCGATCGTCATCACAGATCTCGTCTGGTAGCCGTTTGGAGTGAAGGTCCAGAGAGAAGCGAACTCGATGCCTGAATACGCCGTAGAGATGCGAGGAATCGTCAAACGGTTTCCTGGCGTCATCGCAAACGACGGTATCGACTTCGCGCTGGAGCAAGGTGAGATCCACGGTCTTCTCGGCGAGAACGGCGCCGGGAAGACCGTGCTCATGAGTGTCCTGTACGGCCTCTACTACGCCGATGAGGGAGAGATTCTCATCGACGGGACACCGCACAAGCAGTATCGCCCGGCCCGGGCGATCGGCCTTGGAATCGGCATGGTGCATCAGCACTTCATGCTTGTCCCCAGGCTGACAGTAGCGGAAAACATCATGCTCGGCCAGGAGCCCACGAGGAGTGGCGTCCTTATCGATCGAGATGCCGCAGTTCGAAGGATCGAGACGTTCTCGGAGCAGTATGGCCTACCGATCGATCCTCGTGCACGGGTTAACCAACTCCCCGTAGGAGAACAGCAGCGCGTCGAGATCATCAAGGCCCTGTACCGCGGCGCGAACACTCTGATCCTTGACGAACCCACCGCAGTCCTGACCGAACAGGAAGCCGAAAGCCTTGCGGAAGCACTCCAGAAACTCAGGGCTGAAGGCAAGTCGACCATCCTCATCACCCACAAACTCCAAGAAGCCATCGAGATGTGTGATCGGATCACCGTCCTCCGAAAAGGGCGGGTTGTCGGGACCGTTGACGCAAAGGAGACCACGGAGAGGGAACTCGCCGAGATGATGGTCGGCCGGGATGTGGTGTTCACCGTCCATCGCAGTGAGTCCCGGGCGGAAACCGAGTCCATGCTAATCGCCGAAGGCCTCACTGCATGTGGCGATCGCGGACTTGAGATCCTCAAGGGGATCGATCTCGAACTCCGTCGTCATGAGATTCTCGGCATCGCCGGCGTTCAGGGGAATGGGCAAGCCGAGCTGGCAGAGGTGCTCACGGGCCTGCGCCCCACGACCGGGGGAACGATCCATCTCAAAGGTGACGATCTGACCGGGCGAAGTACGCGGGCGTTCATTGATGCAGGTATCGCACACATCCCTTCCGATCGCCATCTGCGCGGGTTGATCATGCCGTTCTCCCTCCGCGAGAACGCGATTCTTGGTCGTCAACAGGAGAAGGCGTTTAGCCCGTCTCCGTTCTGGCAGCGGCAGGGTGCGATCACTCGTTTCACTCGCAGCATCATCGAAGCCTACGGCGTGAAGACGCCGTCCGTAGGCACGCTGGCCAAGAACCTGTCGGGAGGCAACCAGCAGCGGTTGATTATCGGACGTGAGGTCACCAAGAACCCCTGCGTGATCATCGCCGCCCAGCCGACCCGTGGACTTGACGTCGGAGGGATCGAATACGTCCGCGACCAACTGCTGAAGATGCGCGACCAGGGAGCCGCTGTCCTATTGATCTCGATGGATCTGGATGAGATCCTGATGCTCAGCGACCGGATCGCCGTGATCTACGACGGCCGCATCGTTGCCATCAAGGATCCGGAGACCGTCGATCGCCACGAGCTTGGCGAGCTGATGCTCTCCGGCGTGGTGTCTCAAGCCACGGAGCAAGGAGGATCCCAGTGATCGCCGCCCTGAAGCGTTCTGCATTGCTACGCGAGACAGGACTCACGTTTCTCTCGATCCTTGCAGCGTTTGGCGTCGGATGCATCATCCTATGGGCAGGCGGCTACTCGATTCCTGCGGTGTTTCTCAACCTGTGGAAGGGTGCGTTCGGCAACAAGATATCCATCGGACAGACGCTCACGCAATCAACCCCGATCATCTTCACGTCCCTTTCATTCCTGATCGCGTTTCGCTGCGGACTGTTCAATATCGGTGCCGAAGGGCAAATGTACATGGGTGCGATCGCGGCTGCGGTGGTCGGTATCTATCTCAAGCTTCCCGGCATACTCCATGTTCTTGCTTGCCTACTTGCCGCAGGCTTGGCAGGCGCGGCATGGGGTTGGATCCCCGGCTACTTGAAGGCGAAACGTGGCGTCAACGAATTCGTCACCACGATGATGCTCTCGTCGGTCGCCATCTATTTCACCGACCTGTTGGTCGCGCCTCGGATGGTTCTCCACGATACACGATACGGATCGAACCAGACCGTTCGGGTCATGCGAAGCGCGATCCTTCCCAAGCTGCTTCGCCCAACCCAAGTCACATGGGCGATCATCGTTGCAGGAATCGTCGTATTCATCGTCTGGTACTACTTGTTCCGAACTAGATCCGGATACGAGCTGCGCGCCGTCGGCCAGAGCCCGAAGGCCGCAGAGTACGGAGGCATCTCCGTCAAGCGCAAACTGATCCTCTCGCTGTGTCTCGCTGGATTCGTTGCCGGCCTCGCAGGAGCGGGAGAGGTTCTCGGCACGCATACACGGTTCATCTCGGGGTTCTCTCCCGGCTACGGATGGGATGGGATCGCCGGAGGACTCATTGCAAGAGCGCATCCTATCGGGGTTCTCTTCTCGGCGTTCTTGATGGGCGCGTTGAGGGCAGGGAGCATGCAAGTGCAGAGATCTGGAGCCGCTCCCGGGGATATCGCTTCCGTTCTGCAAGGCCTTGTGATCTTCTTCGTGATCGCTCCAACGCTCATTCGAAGGCTCATTCGCTGGAGGCGGAATCGATGAACATCTTCACGATTCATCTGCTTCTTCGAACGCTTCGACTCTCGAGCCCTATCGCGTTGATCGCCCTTGGCGAGACGTACTCCGAGAGGGTCGGCATCATCAATGTCGGTGTCGAGGGAACCACCGTGCTTGGAGCCCTTGTGTCGGCCTTGGTGTCGTACTACACAGGGAGCGCATGGGTCGCCGTCATCGCCGCAGTGCTTGGCGGTGGGCTCGCAGGGGCACTGCATGCCCTGTGGTGCATCCGCTTCCGTGCCAATCACGTCGTATCGGGAGTTGCCGTCAACATCCTTGTCGCCGGACTCTCCCTGTTCATTACCAGTGCACTGTGGGGATCTAGAGGCACATCGGCATCGGCTCCGACGATCAACGCTTGGTACATCGCGGGCTCTGCTCTTGTGCTGGTGGTCATCTCACAGATCTTCATCTTCCACACGCGGTGGGGACTCCGTCTCCGCGTTGTCGGCGAAAAACCGGAAGCTGCGGACACTGCCGGGATCAATGTCTATCGCACGCAGTACGTTTACACAATCGTCAACGGGATGCTCTGCGGACTGGCTGGAGCCTACTTCTTCAACAATCTGGGATACTTCGTCAATGGAATGGTCGGGGGGCGCGGGTTCATCGGGATCGCGGCAATGGTCATCGGCAACTACAGCCCTGTGGGAGCACTGGGGGCAGCGTTGCTCTTCGGCTTTGCCGATGCGTTACAGATGAGCCTCCAAGGGTACATCCCAAGCCAGATTTCACTGATGCTTCCGTATCTTCTAACCGTGCTTGTGCTTGCCGTGTTGATCCGGAGAGCTCAAGTCCCGGCGGCCCTCGGGCAGCACTACATCAAACAATGATGTCACCGAAAGGCCTCCCAACATTCGCCGGCAGCTTCGCGCCCGCAGTCTATCGGGACGGAGGTATCGACCTTCTCGACCAAACACTGCTCCCGGGCGAGGAACGCATCATCCGGCTAACCACGGTGGATGCAGTGGCCGAGGCAATTCGGACCATGCGTGTCCGCGGCGCCCCGGCGATCGGTGTGATCGCCGCCTATGGCCTCGTTGTGGCCATCGGCGAGCAAGGCACCATCGTCTCGCAAGATCGACTGTGTGAGGCGGCCGATACGCTGCGGGCAACACGGCCGACGGCGGTCAACCTCTCCTGGGCACTCGATCGGATGCTTGCGCTGGCCGGACAACTCGATGGACGGCCACAGGACGAGGTTCGTCGCGAACTGCTTGCCGAGGCCCGTCGCATCCACACCGAGGACATCGAGGCAAACCAAGCGATTGGCCGAAACGGGGCTGAACTGCTGCCGGACGGCGCCCGCGTGCTGACCATCTGCAACACCGGCGCACTCGCCACCGGGGGCTACGGGACAGCGTTCGGCGTGATCCGCGCCGCCCACGAGCAAGGCAAGCTGACGTTCGTCTACGCTTGCGAAACACGACCTCGCTTGCAGGGTGCGCGGCTGACGGCATGGGAGCTGTTGCAGAACGGCATCCCGTTCAAGCTGCTCGCCGATGGCGCGGCCGCATACCTGATGTCACGTGGCGAGATTGACGCCGTGCTTGCGGGAGCGGACCGCATCGCCGCCAACGGAGACAGCGCAAACAAGATCGGCACTTATGGTCTTGCCGTGGCTGCAAGACATCATGGAATCCCGATGTTCATCGTCGCACCGACATCGACGATCGACCCCACAACCGCTTCCGGCGCATCGATTCCGATCGAGGAACGTGCCGAAGACGAGGTCCTCGCGCCACGCGGCATGAGGTTCGCCCCCGCGGGTGCATCTGCGTGGAATCCCGCATTCGATGTGACTCCGGCCGAACTGATCACGGTCATCGTGACCGAAACCGCCGTTCATCGGCCACCGGTCGTCTTCCGGTGAGCCGGCGGCCCGATCTCGCCGGTCGCCAGGAGGAGAAGATCACAGCATGAGCGATCAATCAAGAAGAGAGGCCGTCCTCGCCACGGCAGTGGCAATGGCTGAAGGAGGCTTCGCCACGGGGAGCTCAGGCAACGTTTCGACACGACTCGGAGATCGGTTGTGGATCACCGCCAGCGGCATTCCATACGGCAAGCTGAGCGCCGGCCAGATTGTTGAGATCGACCTTGAAGGGACACGCTTCTCCGGCGAAGGGGATCCGTCGTCCGAATGGCGGATGCACGCCGCGATCTACGCTGCACGCGACGATGTCCTGGCGATTGTCCACACCCATTCACCGATCGCCACCGCCGCAGCTGTGGCCCTGACGACGCTGCCGATTCCACACGACGAGGGGAGGATCCTATTTGGCGATGAGCTCCCCATCTCGGCTCATTGTCCCCCGGGCACGTGGGAGCTGGCACATGCCGTCGCCGACGCACTCGGAACCGGTCGAGCTGCGTTGATCGCCAAACACGGTGCCGTCGGCGTGGGAAGCACGCTCGATGAAGCGTTCGAAGTCGCAGTCAAGATCGAGGAGATCGCGCACCTGTACCTTCTGTCGCGTCAGTTCGTATCCATCGATCGACTCCCGAACGAGGGGACGCCATGAGTCGGGAGCTGGAGTCCGGACAACGCAAGATCCTGTGGGTACGCGCTCACATGCCGGTGCAACGGGCAATCGCAGCCCGGTTCCGAGAGGAGCAGCCGTTCCGGGAGCATCGGATCGGAATGTCTCTCCATCTCGAAGCGAAAACCGCGGCGCTGGCAGTAACGCTACGAGAGGGTGGCGCGATGTTGTACGTCATCGAGAGCAATCCGCTCGCCACACAGGACGATGTCGCGGCAGCGCTCGCCGAGACCGACGGAATCACCGTGACCGCCCGGCGTGGCGTCTCTGAGCCAGAGCACAAGGAGCACATCGAGAGGTTACTGGACACCGATCCCACACTGATCGTCGAAGACGGCGGTGAGGTCGTCGCGCGGATCGCCGAACGTGGAGCCCCCCGCTCCCCGTCGCTCGTCGGACTGAGCGAAGAAACCACGACCGGAGTCGAGCAGCTCGCATCGCTCCAGAGCGAAGGGAAGCTCAGCATCCCGGCGATTGCCGTCAATAGCGCACGGATGAAGCATCTCTTGGATAACCGGTACGGCACGGGGCAATCGACGTGGGATGCGATCATGCGCGCGACCAACCTGCTCATCGCCGGGAAGACGGCCGCCATCGTCGGATATGGCTGGTGCGGAAAGGGCCTCGCGATTCGGGCCCGCGGTCTTGGAGCACGAGTCGTCGTCTGTGAGGTCGACGAAATCAAAGCGGTCGAAGCACTCATGGAGGGGTTCGCGGTTGCGCCGCTCGACCGGGCGCTTGAACAGGCGGACTTCGTTGTGACCGCAACAGGCCGCCCCGGCATCATCGCGGAGCCGGAGATTGCGCACCTGAAGGAAGGCGCTGTGCTTGCCAATGCAGGGCACTTCGCGTTCGAGATCGACCGCAATGCCCTCGCCACGAAATCCGTGGCAATGCGAAAGGTACGAGAAGACGTCGATGCCTACGATCTGCCCAGTGGGAAGACCGTCTACCTCCTCGGGAAAGGCGAGCTGGTCAATCTGTCGGTCGCAGACGGCCATCCGGTGGAGATCATGGACATCTCGTTCGGCCTCCAGGCGCTCAGCCTCGAACACCTGGCGAAGCACCACGCTTCCCTTGAGGCCCGCGTTCATCCGGTGCCGGATGAGATCGAGCGTACCGTGGCACGTATCGTCCTCTCGATGCTATCGTCACCATCGCAGTGACAGCAAGAAGCGTGTACCTGGGATCGATCCTAGATGTGGAGGTGGGGCGATGTCTTACGTCGGTCCAAACCTGAAACTGCGAGCCGGAGAGCTGCCAGAGTCGATCCTCCTCCCCGGGGATCCCGCCCGCGCCGAAGCGATCGCCTCGCGCCTAAGCAAAGGGACCCTGGTCTCAGCGAACCGCGAATACCACTCGTACCGGGGAGAGTATGCCGGAATCCCGATCGGTGTGGTTTCTGCGGGTGTGGGGTCAGCCGGAGCAGCCGTTGCCTACGAGGAGACAATCCGAGCCGGCGCCAAGACGCTGATTCGCGTAGGGACTGCCGGTGGACTTCGGCAAGAGATCCGTCCGGGGGATCTCGTCGTCGTCAGCGCCGCGGTCCGCGCCGAGGGGACATCCCGCCAGTTGGCCCCTCTGGAGATGCCTGCCGTCGCCGATCCGGATCTATCTACAGCGCTCTGGTCGGTTGCACGAGACGCTGAGGGAACCGCTCACCGTGGCGTGGGGGTGACCATCGACGCATTCTACCCAGGGGTCTTGGATCTGGGACTTGAGACGTATGCACGTGCCGGGGCCGTCTGTGTAGAGATGGAGTGTTCGGTCCTCTACATGATCGGCCTCCTCCGCGGTGTACGCACCGGAGCGATCGTTGCCATCGACTGCGCTCCGGGAACGATTGAGGCCGGGGCCTACAATCCACATCAAGAGATCGTCAAGGAAGCCGTCGAACGAGAGATCACGGTGGCGCTTGACGCCATTGTGAGACTCCAGGAGGCACTCCGTGCATAGGGCACACCGAGACGACATGGCCGAACCGCTGATCAAGCCACGGGGTGAGACGGTCTACGAACTCGTCGGCGCATCGGATCACATCGGCGGAGCTGCAACACACAGCATCGCGGAGATCACCATCCGCGCAGACGGCTCCTCCGCGAAGCACCACCACCGACGATCCGAAGAAACCTACTACATACTGCATGGACACGGCCGCCTGGTCGTCGATAGCGTCGACTACCGGCTGCGCGTCGGCGATGCCTGTCTAATCCGACCCGGCGAGTGGCACCAAATCTTCAACGACTCCTCGGAAGACGAACTCGTTCTTCTCGCGGTAAGTTCTCCTCCGTGGATCGCCCAGGATTCGGTGTTCGACGAACCCGCGGATCACATCGGCTAGTACGGCGTGTCACCGCCATCGATGTTGATCGACTGACCGCGGATGATGACGGCAGCATCGGACAGCAAGAATGCAACGACACGGCCAACTTCGATCGGCTCAATGTGTCGCGACATCAGGTTCGGCTTCATCGAGCCATACAGTTCATCAGCATCTGCGCCAATCCGCTCGGCAACCCATGCCGCCGCACGCTTCAGCATCGGGGTGGCCACGCCGCCTGGGCATACGGCGTTCACGTTGATGCCATGTTCGGACCACTCTGCCGCAAGCGTTCGGGTTAGATTGATCACCGCCGCCTTGGTCGCGTTGTAGACAGCCATGTTCCCGTAGCCCACCTTGCCGGCATTGGAAGCGATGTTGACGATCACGCCACGACCGGAGGCGATCATCCGTCGGGCCACAAGCTGGCAGCAGTTCATCAGCCCCCAAACGTTGACGTCGAACTGCCAATCCCACCGATCGCGCGGGATGTCGGCCGCCGGCCCCATCTCGATCACACCCGCGTTGTTCACCAACCCGTCCAACCCGTCGAACTTGTCGATGAACATGTCAAGCGCGCGCGATACCGCCTCAGGATCAGTGACATCGGCAACGCATGTCAACGCTTGCTGTCCCATCTTTGCAACATCCGCTGCAGTCTCCCGCAGCGACTTATCATGCAGGTCGATCAATCCGACGTTCGCTCCGGCTTCGGCCACCGCCTGTGCGATACCACGGCCGATCCCTTGACCCGCTCCGGTGACGAGAACGTTCTTCCCCTGTAGCATCGTGGCCGCCTCCTTCTGTTCCTAGAAGATCTGATGGGTCATCATGCCACCGTCGACCTGCAGATTGGCTCCCGTGATCCACCCCGCCGCATCGGAGGCGAAGAACAGGCAGGCATCGGCGATATCCTTCGGCGTTCCAAGACGGGATAGCGGAGCGGCCGCTGTCCAGCGTGCGACGCCTTCCGGCCATGCATCCTCGATGCCTTCTCTCCAGATCAATCCGGGAGATACGCAGTTCACGCGAATCCCATGCGCACCGAGTTCTCCGGCCGAGGCCTTGGTGAGCATGACCACACCTGCTTTCGCCGCGCAGTAGTGAGCATGCATCGGTGCCGGGTTCTCCGCTTCGATCGATCCGATGTTGATGATCGCCCCACCCTCGCCTTGCGCGATCATTCTTTGCGCGACAATCCGACTGCAGAGAAACGTGCTTCGGAGATTGGCACCAAGCATGCTATCCCAGTCAGCGCTTGTCATATCGACCAGCGCTGCCATCGGATACGTGCCCGCGTTGTTCACCAGGACATTCACCTTGCCGAACGTCTCGACACTGGTCTCAATCAGCCGCTCGACGTCTGCTTCAATAGACACATCGGCCTGCACCGCGATCGCCTTGCGATCCAGCGCTTCGATGCTGCGAACTGTGTCGTTTGCCCCATCGCAACTCGATCGATAGACCACCACAACGTCGGCTCCTGCCTCGGCGAACCGAAGCGCGATGCCTGCTCCGATTCCCCGCGACCCTCCGGTGACGATTGCCGTCCTGCCCTGAAGGCTGAACTCAGTTCCCTTCACCATTCGTATCTGACACCTCCTGTCAGGCAGTCATACAATTGCCATCATATCCAATCCCCCTACCCATCGCATCTACAGTTTCGCTCTTTCCCGAGCATAATCTCATAGATCGCAGCATTATGCCGTTTTGTCGCTACGACGTTCCCCATCTAAATTGACTCGAGGAGAGGGGGGATCTATTATGGACGTAATGAGGGTCACACCGGAGCGTGCGACTGGGAAGGCTCGGCCGCACAATCCCGAAGGTTCAGGTCGCACAGGAGGTGCACCATGCGTAAGGTCCTTGCTCTGACACTGATCGCCATCCTGGCTATCGGCGTCATCGGCCTAGCTGCCGGAACGAAAGACCACCCGTACCGGCTCATTCTCGTCCCATCTACGGACCAAGAGACAGTCGGCAGAATTGGCGATGAAATCGCAGCCGCTCTGACCAAGATCACCGGCTTGGAGATCGAGGCGAAAATGACGCCCAATATCCCAGCGGCGGTTGCCGAGTACTCCACGGCGGCTGAGGACGTTTTCGGTTTCCTCTCCACCAAGGCCTATCTCCAGGCGTTCGAAGCAACGCTGGCAGAGACATCCAAGCACCTCGATCTAGCGCTGATCTCGGCGCGCAACGGCTATATCGGCTACTGGGCGGCGTATTACTACCGCCGGGCCGACGGATTCCAGACGCTCGAAGATCTAGTCGGCAAAACGTGGGGCTACGCCTATCCGGGGTCAACCTCGGGCTACGCAATGCCTAGCGTAACCCTTCAGAACATGGGCATCGTCCCGGGCGGAACGCTTGAGACCGGTTCGCACAACGCCTCCATGGTCGCCCTCTACAACGGAGATGTGGACTTCTGCACCGGCTATTACAGTCCACCCATGGCTCCGATCGTCCTTCGGCAGCTCGGACTGCGTTGGGAGTTCGGCATGCCAATCGAACTGGGCCTTTGGAATGACGATCCGGAAACAGATTTTGGTGAAACAGAGGGTCTCATCACCGGACCGCTTGCTTGGTATGTGAAAGACCTCCGCCAGCCGTTCCTGGTTGATGGTACGTATCCGGATATCGTCGAGAAGATCGGGATCCTCGCATTGTCGGATGTCATCCCGAACGACGGTGTATCGTTCGTACCTGGCTTCCCGGCTGCCGACAAGGCACTGATCGTCAACGCGATCAAGGCCTTCATCACTACGGATGAAGGGAAGGCAACGTTCGGCGACCCCGACTTCTATGAGTGGGATAACGTTCAGGACGCAACCGACGCCGACTACGACAACTATCGTATGGCAGAGGGATACGACGTCCCCGAACGGTAGGACGTCGCGACACAATCATGACGGGAGGGACTCCAGGCGGAGTTTCCTCCCGTCGTTTCATAGGTCGGATGACATGTCACAACTGCGTGTAGAGCACCTCACGAAGGTGTATGAACGAGGAGAGGTATTGGCCCTGAACGACGTGACCATGTCCGTTGAGCAGGGCGAGTTTCTCATTCTCATCGGTCTTTCTGGCTCAGGTAAATCGACGCTATTACGCTGTATGAACCGGTTGATCGAGCCTACAGCCGGGAAGATCTTCTTTCATGACACAGACGTCACGGGTGCCAATGCGGCACAGCTGCGTTTGGTGCGGCGGCGGATCGGCATGGTGTTCCAACAGTTCAATCTGGTCAAGCGCTCGTCGGTCCTGACGAACGTCCTCGCCGGCCGGCTCGGCTACACGCCAAGTTGGAAGTCGATCCTCGGCCGCTTCTCGAAACAGGATATCGAACGAGCCAAGGAGAGCCTTGAGCGCGTGGGGCTGGAAGAGAAGATGTACGTTCGAGCCGATCAACTATCGGGTGGGCAACAGCAGCGTGTCGGCATCGCCCGGGCTATCATGCAGGAGCCTGAGGTCATGTTCGCCGACGAACCTGTTTCCGCGCTCGATCCGGCCACATCCAACTCGATCCTTCAGTATCTGGAGCAGATGAAGGAAGAGGACAACGTGACCGTCATCTGTGCGCTTCACTTCCTTTCGCTTGCACGACGGTATGGGACCCGGATTATCGCCCTGAAAGACGGAGAGAGCGTGTTCGAGGGCCTCCCAACGGAGATCGACAAGGAACGGTTCCGTGCGATTTACGGTGAGGATGCAGAGGAAGTGGAGATCCGGTAGCCCATGACACGATCCACAAGAACGCAATTGCGGTTTCCCAAGAAACGTATCGTCGCGATCTTGATCGATTGGATCATCTGGGCGTATTTGTCGTACTGTGCGTTCTACCTGATCGACTACCTCTATCGTACATTCTTTGCGTTGAGCATCCACGACAAGCTGGTCTTCCCCTCCTACGGCTGGGCGGCAGCCATCCTTGGGAGTCTGATCGTGGCCATATTGTGGGAGAACCTCGGGATATCGATCGGGCACAAGGCGAACGATCTCGTGTTCCTGGACGGACAGCATGCGCGCCCGTCCACAGCGAAGAGGATCTGCCACGCCTTCTTGGACCTTCCGACGTGGGGAGGCTCCGTTCTTGCGGCCGCGCTCCCCTTGTTGGCTCCAATCGGTCTCGGCACGTGGATCTACAATCTCGTCGTGGGCGTGGGCGTCTCGTTCGTGCCGGGAATCACCCTGTGGTCGCCCGGATCATGGGGAGCCACGCTGGGGTATTCCCTCCTGTCCGTAGCTGCAATTGTTGCCATAGGGTTCGTCAGCGTGTTTATCTTCTTCTTCTTCATCCGATGGCTATGGGGAACCCGGACTGAGCCCGCGTGTTGGAGCGATCGAGTCTGTCGTGTGCGCCTCCTCTCATCCGATGAGATTCCCGGTCCGGCCGCACCGCCGCGCCGTTGGTTCCACACAAGCGTTGGGATCATGGCATTCGTTCTTGTGGTCACCACATTCGCTGTGGGATGGCTGTTGACGGACGTAGATTTCGGACATCTGATCCAGCGCGCTCCGTACATGTCAAGTATGGTAGGACGTCTGCTGAGCCCAGATTTTTCAAGTTTCGTCAAGCCGGACTTCTTGCTTAACGACAGCATTCTCACCGCAATGGTCGAAACGGTCTTCATGGCATTGATGGCTACGCTCATCGGACTGGTGGTCGCTTTCCCCCTCAGCTTCCTTGGTGCCAGAAATTTGGTGCGGAAGGGTCCGTTGGGATGGATCGTCTACACGGTGACCCGCGCGTTCTTCAATATCTTCCGGTCGATCGAGGTGCTGATCTGGGCCTTGATTTTCGCGGTATGGGTCGGTTTCGGGCCTTTCGCCGGGGTGATCGCGCTCGCAATCCATACGGTCGCCGCACTGGGTAAGCTGTTCTCCGAGCAGGTCGAATCGATCGATCCCGGGCCGGTCGAAGCGATCACCGCGGCCGGTGGCCGACGATGGCAGATCATCGCATACGGGGTGATCCCCCAGGTGGTCCCGTCGTTCACGGCGTTTTCGATGTACCGCTGGGATATCAATGTTCGCATGTCGACCATCGTTGGGCTGGTCGGCGGTGGCGGGATCGGGCGGATGCTCTTCCACTACACGAATGAACTGCAATGGGAGAGAGTTGGAGCGGTGATTCTCATCATCATCGCTGTGGTCTGGACCATGGACTACCTGAGTGGTCGGATTCGGGAGCGGATCGCATGACGTCAAGAGCATCGCGAGATACCCTGATCAGGCGAAGCTGGTACGATCGCGTACAGCAAGTATTCGACGTGCTCGGTCCACAGGTCACCTGTTATCTGATCGACTTCATCACCATTGCGTACACCATTGTCATGGGCTGCTACGCATATGGCCGTCTGTTCCTCGGAGTGGAGAGTTTTCTCCTCTTCCCCTGGTGGCTACTCGTTCTCATCGCGGCGGAGGCGGCACTTCTGTGGGAGACGTTCGGCGTATCCGTGGGGATGCAAGCTACGCGTCTGAAGCTTCTCTCAGATCACGAAGAGCCTGGAGTGGGGGTCGGCCGAAGGTTGCTTCGCTTCGGGTGGATTCATGCGACAGTGCTCGGGATTCTCGGCGCGCCGCTCGCGTTCTTTGATCGCCAGCAACGAACCGCGGCTGATCGACTGAGCCACAGCCGATTGCATCGATCGGAAGAGCCTACAGAGGCCAGGAAGCCTTGGTATGCCACGTCTGCAGGGCTTGGTACGGCAGTTCTGCTCGTCCTGACACTCGTCACCGCAGTCTACTTGACCGAATTCAATCTGAGACGGCTGTTCACGCAGGCCGGAAGGGCAAGCATCATTCTCGATGGTCTGTTCCATCCGGACTTCTCCGGTTTTGGGGAGGACATCGGCCTACTTGTGGAGACCATCTTCATGGCACTGATGGCAACGCTATTTGGGGTTATCGTCGCGGTCCCACTGAGTTTTCTTGCCGCCCGGAATCTGAGCACCAGCCTCGTAGGAAGGGCAATCTACACCATTGTCCGGTCGATCATGAGTATCACCCGTTCCGTAGAACCGATTATCTGGGCAGTCATTTTTGTCCTTTGGGTACGACTCGGAACGTTCCCTGGAATGCTCGCGCTATGGATTCACTCCATCGCCGATCTGACCAAGCTATACTCCGAGCGGCTTGAATCGATCGATGAGGGCCCGGTAGAGGCGATTCGATCCACCGGAGCCACCAAGCTTCAGATCATCCTGTTTGGAATCATCCCTCAGATTCTCAATCCGTACCTTTCGTTCACGCTGTACCGCTGGGATATCAACGTGAGAATGTCCGTGGTCATTGGCATGGTGGCCGGTGCCGGCCTGGGCCAGAAACTCTTCCTCTCTATCCGGTACTGGAAATTCAAGACGGCTGCCCCGCTCCTCCTGCTGGTAGTTGTCACCGTCTGGGTCATCGACTACCTGTCGAGCCGCTTGCGAACAAGGCTCGAAACTGGAGCAGCCGGGAAGAAGACCAGCACGACAGAATCCTAGGTCCCAGCACCACGGCGACGACAAGCCCTGACGAATCCACAAGCTCTCGAACGGCTCTACGCGTCGTCCTAACCGCTGGTCAGCTCTTCCAGGTACTCGCGGATGTCCTCCAACCCAAAGGTCGTCTTCAGCGCATTGCTATCCTCAAACCACGCGTCCTTGATCGTGTCATCCCGGCGAATCTCGACATCGCTGATTCCGAACGAGGAGACCATCTTGCGGGCCTCGTCCTCAATCTGCCGGTCCTTCACTCGGAACAGAAATCGCGGAATACTCGACATTGTTGCACCTCCAAAGGCAGAGTATACCCCGCCGACGCATCGCTCTTCGATCGCCTGTCTTCTCTCCGTTGCCAGGTTGGCGTATCGTCTTGACATGCAACCTCATGACCGGACCGATGTCACTGTCGTTTGCGCCACCAGGCCCGATCGCCATGATCTGGAGCGTCTCATCATGCAGATCAAGCCCGAGGACCGCCCGGAAGATGCTAAGACCGCTTCTCGAGTGCCACAGGGGATCGCTCGGAGCCCGGATCGCTTCGATACGTTGTCTTCCGATTCGGCGTGGTTCTTGATCGCTCGCTTGGAGAATCAGGCGGTCGGCCTGTCCGTCTGCACACGGGTTCCGAAGCTCGATGACCGCACAGGCTTCCTCTATCTTGACGAGATCCACGACCTTTCGGGACATCGTCGCCAAGGGATCGGCACGGCGTTGATGCACTCAGTCGCCAGGCTGGCCGAGACACTTGGTTTCGCAGGAATCCGCCTTCTCACCGAAGCGAGCAACCGGACCGCACAAGCGCTATACGATTCGCTCGGCGGACGACGAACGGAGACGCTCCTCTACCAGATCCCTGTTGTACGGCGCGATTCATCGCTCTAGAATGGGCTCCTATGAACACGGTCGACCTCATCGCCAAGAAGCGTGACGGAGCAACCTTCAGTCGTGACGACATCGAATACTGGATCCACGGAACCGTCCACCGAACGATCCCAGAATACCAGAGTGCCGCCTTGTTGATGGCCATCCGTCTGCGAGGGATGGTCGACGATGAGACGGCGATCCTCACCGATGTCATGGCCCATTCGGGTTCGATGTTCACGCCGGAAGACCTCGGCGGCTTCACCGTCGACAAGCATTCGACCGGAGGCGTCGGCGACACAACGACACTCGTACTGATCCCGTTGCTCGCCGCCGCCGGCTTGACCGTGGGCAAGCTGTCCGGGCGAGCCCTTGGCCATACGGGAGGCACCATCGACAAACTCGAATCGATCCCCGGTTTCCGCACAGACCTCTCGCGTCAGCGGTTTCTCGAATTGGTGCGCAGCAGCCGGCTCGCCCTTGCCGATCACACCGAGGACATGGTCCCGGCCGATCGAATCCTCTATGAGCTTCGTGACGTCACGGCAACGATCGACTCGCTTCCCCTCATTGTCGCCTCGATCATGTCGAAGAAGATCGCCGGAGGCGCACAGGGGATCGTCATCGATGTCAAGGCGGGTGCCGGGGCGTTCCTTCCAAGAATCGAGGATTCCCGCCACCTTGCCGAGGCGTTGGTCTCGATCGGGGCGAAACTCGGGCGAAAGATGGCTGCACTGATCACCGACATGTCGCAACCACTCGGGCTGATGATCGGGAACGCCCTCGAAGTGCGTGAGGCAATCTACACGCTTCGCGGTGAAGGACCCGCAGATCTGGCAGAGTTGTGTTGCGAACTCGGAGCGGAACTGGTCGTCTTCGCAGGCGGCGCCGATGGCCGAGACGCCGCGATCGAACGGCTTCGCGGTCATCTTCACGATGGTACCGCGCTCGCCAAGTTCCGCGAGCTGATCGTCAACCAGGGAGGGAACCCCGATGTGATCGAGAAGATCTCGCTGCTCCCGCACGCCGCCCGGCAAATCGAAGTGCATGCACCGCACGCAGGGACAGTCAGCACGTTGAATGCACTCGATATCGGCCGCGCGGCCAATCTGCTTGGCGCCGGGCGGTTTACCAAGGAGGCCTCGATCGATCCCGCGGTCGGCGTCGAGCTGATCGCCAAGGTTGGCGACCAGGTAGCGCAAGACGGACTCCTCGCCATTCTGCACGTGAACAGCGAGGAACAGATCGAGGCCGCACATCGAATGGTCGCGTCCGCCTATACGATCGATCCAGATAGCCCCAGTATTGTCGAACCACAACTCGTCATTGAGCGGATCCTCGGAGACTTGTAGCGATACACACGGACGACTCGTCAAGGCATGGTGGCTCTGGATGTTCCTCGTGAATCGGTGTTTCCTTCGCGATCATAGCGAGAACGCGTCGGGAAGCAGTTCACGGATGGTCGTTCGAATGAACGTTCCTTCTGGATTTCCCATCAGGATCTCCAGCTCCGGCGCGTGCTCGTGGAGCACCTGCCGACAGGCGCCACATGGTCGGCAGTGGTCCGAGGCGCAAGACACGGCAAGTTTCACGAACCCGTGCCGTCCATCGGAGATCGCCTTGAACAATGCCACGCGCTCGGCGCAGATCGAGAGCCCGTTCACCGCGTTCTCCACGTTCACACCGGTGTAGACTGTCCCGTCATCGCAGAGGAGCGCTGCCCCCACGGGGAATCCTGAATATGGCGCATACGCATGGGTTCGCGCTTCGTTCGCTCGTTGCAGCAGTTCCCGATCGTCCATCAGAATCGGATCACCACCCCCAACACAGCCGCAAGCCCGCCCACGCGAAGATCCCACCAACCCGTCGTCGAGCTCACGGGGAGGATGAATCGGATATCCGCGTAGAGCCGCAGGAACGGGGGCCCAACCTCAAAACCCAACACGCCGTGCACGGCGAAACTCGACCATGCGAACTCATCGATGTGAAGCGCCGCAAGCGCATCGTCTGCCGCGTCGTCCCACTCCGGAGGGAGATCGAGATCGACGAGCGGTCGAAGCTCTCCGCGCACGAGATCGACGCCTCCCCCAAGCGTGACGGCCAGGACAAGCAGGTCAAACCGCTTCACCACGTCGGTCGATAGCATCCAGGAGGAAAACGCGACGTCGATCAACGCCCCGCCAGTGAATCCATCCATGTCGAACGTTTCATCCACAAGCGGTTCGGGGATCTCCGTTCCAACCCATTGCGCCACGCCGCGCAGAAGGTCGTCATTGAGCATCCCTCCGGTGAAGCGAAGGCTATCCACAATGACCAACGGAAGAGAGAATTCGATCGTCCCGCCGAGCAGTGGCATAGGAAGGAGAGGTGGGACGGTTTGCCAAAGCTCCTCGATCTGCACGAGGGACTCATCGACCCGATCCCGGATCTCATCCACCTCTTCCGGCGCAAGGCCGTAGTCAATCAGTGCGCCTTCCACGCCGGCGAACGCCGCCTCCACCGCAACGGGAACCTGCGCCATGGCTCCAGAGAGGTCGAGCGTGTACATCGGAACGGCGAAGGTCACTCCTCCCGCACTCGCAACCACGGCATGAGCAAGAAGACCACAGATCACGCCGGCGAACGCATGGAGCAACCGTTCCTTCATCGGCGCTCCCAGCCCTCCCATTCCCTGCTCTTCAGTTCAGCTCGCTTGATCTTCCCGCTGGTCGTCTTCGGAAGCTCCGTCACGTAGTCGATTGCACGCGGATACTTGTAGGGAGCCGTCACGTTCTTGACGTGATCCTGAAGCTCCTTGGTGAGCTCCTCGGTCGGCTCAAACCCCTCTGCAAGGATGATGAACGCCTTGACGATCTCTCCGCGATCGTGGTGCGGCGCAGCGACGGCTGCCGCTTCGACAACCGCTGGGTGGCTGACCAATGCGTCCTCGACCTCGAACGGCCCAATCCGGTATCCCGACGTAAGGATGACATCATCGGCCCGTCCTTCGAAGAACAGATAGCCATCTTCATCCATCCGTGCAAGATCCTTGGTCCGATACCATCCGCCGGAAAACGCTTCGGCATCGAGTTCGGGCGCATTCCAGTACCCATCGAAAATCGCCGGACTATCCGGCTTGAGGGCGATTTCGCCGACCACGCCCTGGGAGACAAGGTTTCCTGCCTCATCGATCAACACCACTCCCGAGCCCGGCGTCGGCATCCCCATCGCACCCGGCTTGACCGGCATTCCCGGGAGGTTGCAGACCAGGCAGACGCTTTCGGTCTGCCCGTACCCGTCGCGAATCGTCACGCCAAACGCCCGCTTGAACGCCTCGATCGGTTCGACGTTGAGTGGCTCTCCAGCGGACAACGCATCCTCAAGCACGATCCCCTCGCTGGAGAGGTTTGGGATCTGCGCGAACATCCTGTACTCAGTCGGCGTGCAGCAGAGCTTGGTCACCTTGTACTTCGCCAGCAACTCGAGGTATCTCGGACCGTCGAACCGCCCGTTGTACATCACCTGCGTCGCACCACTTGTCAGCGATACGCCGATCGGACTCCAGTACCATTTCGCCCATCCGGGCGCGGTGGTCGCCCAGATCACATCCTCTTTCCCAGCGCCGTACCAGTAGCGGGCGGTGATTCGATTGTGGCAATACATCCATCGGTGCTTGTGTACCACCGGCTTCGGGCTTCCTGTCGTTCCCGAAGTGAAGTTGATCGTCATCGGATCATCAGCGGTGAGCGGAACCTTGGCGACAGTCGGATCCGCATGTGTCATCAGGTCGTTGAACAGCAACCATCCATCACGTGGTGTGTCAGTCCCGATCAGCACAGACGTCTCGAGCGGGCACTCTCCTCGAGCCGCCTCGACCGTCTCCGCTGTGGATACGTCGGCGACGATGACTTTCGCGCCGCTCGTCTGGGCACGATAGACGATCTCCTTGGGCTTGAGCATCTCAGAGCTTGGGACTGCAACACCACCCGCGAAGAACGTCCCCAGTTGAGCCATGTGGGCCTCGGGGAGCCGGGGGAGAATGTGAATGACAGGATCACTTTTCTGCACGCCAAGGTCGATCAACGCGGCGCCAAAGCGCCTTGTTCCTTCAGCAATCTCGGCGTAGGTCACCCGTCGCTCGTTCCCAGCGGAATCCTCCCACAGAACCGCAACCTTCTCAGGATCTCGGGCTGCGTGTCGCTCGACCACATCGACGATGTTGTAGTCGGTCGGAATCTCCCAACGGAACTGCTCGACCTCTTGTCGATACTGCGCCTTGTCGTATCGCATCTTGTCGAATCACCTTGTGAGGATAGTTTTGAATTGCAGATCTGAATCTTATAGCATGGCGCCACCCCAAAACCAGTTCGAGGAGCCTGATGAAAGCCTCTGTAGTCCTCTCTCCCCATGCAGCAAAGCGGTTGATCGGACGCGGCGTCGCCGCCCATCCACGAGTCACAGATGCACTCGCCCGAGGAACGGTCGTCATCACCCTTGGAACAACCAACGCCTACGTCGCCGATGCGCTGCTCGGGGAGCCAATTGACCACGGTGCATTTGCGGCCGGCGTCATCGATGATCGATGGAATATCAACGCCCGAATCAAGGAAGGCAAGGAGATCGTGCTTCAGGGAGGGTCTGCCGTAGAGATTGAGCCTAAAACGCTCTTGGCATCGCTCGGTCCCGAGGATGTCGTGATCAAGGGTGGGAACACCCTGGACCCGTTCGGCGTCGTCGGCGTACTCATGGCGTCGCCCACCGGCGGCACCGTAGGACGCTACGTCGCCTCAGCACTCGCCCGAGGTGTGGATATCGTCATCCCAATTAGCGTCGGGAAGTCGATCCATGCTTCGATCGCCGACCTATCGCAAGAGATGGGAAGCCAGCGGATCGAGCTTGCCGATGGTCTCCCGAGCGGCATCTATCCACTTGCCGGACATGTCGTGAGCGAGATCGAAGCGCTTGGCCTTCTCTACGGCGTTCACGCAACCCACGTCGCCTCAGGAGGCGTTGGCCCCGGCCGGGGAAGTGTCTCGTTGCTACTGGAAGGCACAGCCAACGCGGTTCGAGAAGCGTTTTCATTCCTCGAATCGCTGAAAGACGAACAGGAGCCTGTCGTCCAAGGACGGCGATGACCGACGCCTATCGAACCATCGCTGCACCCGCAACGGCACGGATTGCAAGAAAGAAATCGCGCTTCATTGCGGAAGCGTTTCCCGTTACCTCGATCGACAATGCGCGCGACAGCTTGACCGCAGTGCGCAAACGCCTGCACGATGCCTCTCATTACTGTTCCGCCTATCGGCTGCTGGACGGCACAAGCCACTCGGAGGATGCAGGCGAACCCTCTGGATCTGCTGGACTACCGATCCTACAGCAGATCGAATCATCGGAGCTGCTCAACGTGCTCGTCGTTGTCACGCGCTACTTCGGCGGCGTCAAACTCGGTGTCGGCGGATTGGTCCGTGCCTACGGTGACGCCACCCGTGAAGCGCTGGCGGCCGCCCATATCGTGGAGCGCACGCTTCGGGTCGAGGTTTCGATCCACTTCCCAATCGAGGTAAACTCAAGCGTCATGGCTACGATTCATCGTCACAACGCCCACGTGGAAGAGATCGCATACACCGAACACGCCAACGTCCGCGTAGCTTTGCCGCCAAGCCGTGTGGAGCGCTTCCGCGACGCGCTGATCGAAGCGACCGGCAATCGCGCCAGGATCGAGGTGGTTGAATGATCGATTCGATTTCAGGAGAGGTTGTCGAGGTCGGTGCGGATCATGCTGTGATCGATACCGGAGGGATTGCCTACCGTGCATTCGCCACCGCAGCAGCCCTACGTGAATTGGCGGTTGGCCATGAGTCTCTTCTCTACACGCGGCTGATCGTGCGCGATGACTCGATGCAGCTATTCGGGTTCGCCTCCCGCGAGGAACGGGAGGTCTTCGGTCAGCTTCTCACGGTCGGCCAGGTCGGCCCGAAGCTCGCATTGCAGATCCTATCCGCACTCCCCCTCAACGAGCTCATCCAAGCGGTCTCCGGCGGACAGGTTGATCGCCTGACCGCGGTCAAAGGTGTCGGCAAGAAGACCGCCGAGCGGATCCTGGTGGATCTGCGGGACAAGATCGGAGCTCCCAGTGCTTGTTCCACAGGCGATTTCCTCCTCTCGAACCGCGAGGAGACCGCACTGCTCGCACTCACGTCGAAGCTTGGCTACTCGCCGCGTGAGGCCCGCGAGGCGCTCCAGCGTCTTCGTGGCCGCGATCTGTCTCCCGAAGAGCTCGTTCGAGGTGCACTGCAGATCCTCGGTAGCAGCGGATGAGGATCCTCGGCATCGACTACGGCCGTCGACGGATTGGATTGGCGCTCAGCGACGAAGGCGAAACGCTCGCAAGCCCGCTTCAGACACACATCCGAGGGCGATCGAAGACACGAGATATCGCCTCGCTTGTCTCACTCATCAAGAAGGGACAGGTGATGGCTATCGTCGTAGGACTGCCACTCAATATGGATGGCTCACGCGGCGAGATGGCGCAGGAGGCAGCTGCATTCGCTGCTCACATCGGGCAAGCAAGCGGAGTACCCGTGGAGCTGTTCGACGAACGGCTCACAAGCCAGGAGGCTGAACGCGTGTTACTCGAAGCGGATCTATCGCGTCAGAAGCGAAAGACACTTCGAGACAGCCTCGCTGCTGTGCTGATCCTTCAAGGATACCTCGATCGCCGAAACACGAACGATCCGCCGCCGTGAAGAGCGCTCTGCTACCCCTTCTTCTCTTCCCGCGTGAGGAATTCAAGGATCGCTTCGACCACAAGGTAGTTGACCGAGCGGTCCTTGGCTTCAGCGAGTTTGAGCAGGCGCTCGACCGGTTTCTGGTCGATCTTGCCTTTCGGTACGTAGATCGAGATCTTGTCCAGGAGCTGTTTGGGCACAGGATCCCCCTTTGCAGTATGCGTTGCAGATTGTATTGTAGCAGCATTAGTTAGAGAGGGCAAGGTAGAAGCAGACCTTCCTACGTCCCGTTTCTTGCCAACTGATCCAGATACGCCTCGATGAACTCTCCGAGATCGCCATCAAGTACCGCATCGATGTTTCCCGTCTCGTGCGATGTGCGATGGTCCTTCACCATCTGGTACGGATGAAGGACATACGATCGGATCTGGCTTCCCCACTCGATCTCCTTCAGCTCTCCCTGTAGCTCTTCCAACTTCTTGGATTGCTGCTGACGAAGGATTTCGTTCAACCGGGCACGCAGGACGCGCATTGCGTTGTCCTTGTTCTGATGCTGGCTTCGCTCGTTCTGACAGGAAACGGCAATACCGGTTGGAAGGTGTGTGATCCGTACAGCGGAATCGGTCACGTTGACATGCTGTCCGCCGGCTCCAGACGATCGATAGGTGTCGATCCGCAGCTCCTTCGGGTCAATTTGGAGGACCGCCTCTTCCACTTCGGGCATCACCGAGACCGCGGCAAACGATGTGTGTCTGCGATGCGCGGAATCGAATGGTGAAAGGCGAACCAACCGATGTACGCCCTTTTCCCCGCGGAGGTTCCCGTACGCGTAGCGCCCCTTCACTTCCAGCGTTGCACCGCGGATCCCCGCAACCTCGGCTGGGCTCGTTTCGAGGAGAACAGCCTTGAACCCCTTTCGCTCACAGAACCGCCCGTACATTCTTAGTAGCATTTCAGCCCAATCCTGCGAATCGGTTCCGCCGGCCCCCGCATTGATCGATAGATAGCAGTTGCCCAAGTCATACTCGCCTGAGAAGGACAGCTCAGTACGGATCTGCTGTACCCGCGCGCCAAGCGCCGAGAGCCGCTCATCGAGATCCTTGAGCTCTCCGGCATCTTCGGCTTCGACGGCCATTCGATGAAGCAGTTCAATCTCGTCGACCTCGGTCGCCACATCATCGTAGCCTGAGAGCTTTTCACGCGCACGTTCTACAAGCTGGGTAACATGTCTCGAACGATCACGATCCTCCCAAAAACCCGGACTTGCCATCTCTGTCTCAAGCGTCTCGATCTCTTTCCGGAGTGTCGTCGGGTCAAACGCAATCACCGATCTTCGTCACAAGCTCACGCAGCCTCGCGATTCTCTCCTCATGCATGCCTTCTCCTTCGCAGCGTACGCCACGTCCCAACCGAACGTTTATAGGGGAATCATCTCCCAACCTCAACTGCTTGCAGCGTCCCAATCCCAGTTGACAGCAAGCACCAGTCTCACTACGATCCCCCCCCGGGAGGCCGATCGCATGCGGGAGTCGATACATATTGTGGGGGGCGGGATCGCTGGCTTGTCTGCGGGCTGCTATGCGCAGATGAACGGGTATCGAAGCCAGATCTTCGAGATGAACTCGGCCTCCGGCGGGCTGTGCACCGCATGGCAGCGGAACGGCTACACGATCGACGGGGGCGTCCATTGGCTTCCTGGATCGTCCCCGAACAGCCGCCTCTATCACCTCTGGAGAGAGGTGGGCGCGGTTCGAGATCAATCGTTCTTCAACCATGACGAGCTTATCCGTATCGAAGGTTCCTCTGGAGCCGCGCTGACGATCTACGCCGACATCGATCGGCTCGCAGCTCACTTGCTTGAGCTTGCCCCGGAGGATCGAGACTTGTTGGCCGAGTGGATCCGCGGTCTTCGTCGGTTCGCTCGTATGGAATTCCCGATTGAGGATCCGACAGCATCGGCCGGCGTCGCAGGAAGATTGGGCGTGACCTTGAAATCCCTGCCCCATCTGAGTGTCTTCCGCCGCTGGGCGACGACAACCGTTCGTCAGTTTGCCGAAGATCTCGACAATCCGTTCCTGCGGGAAGCGCTTCCTCTCGCGTTCGATCTTCCCGACTTCCCGATGAGCACTATGATGGTGACGCTTGCTTGGATGCACAATCGAACGTCGGGGTATCCGCTTGGCGGCTCACGCTCGATCGCTCAAGCGATCGAGCAGCGGTATCTCGATCTGGGCGGCACCATACACTACAACGCTCACGTAGAGAGCATTCTGGTCGAGGAGAACCGCGCCGTCGGGATCCTCCTTGCCGATGGGACAGAACACCGGGCGGATCTGGTCATCTCGGCTGCGGACGGGCACACGACGATCTTCGATCTTCTCGGCGGTCGCTACTGCGACAAGACCATCCACACCCTCTACAACCAGCTTCCCCTCTTCCCGCCGCTCCTGCTCATTGGGATCGGTGTGAACCGGGACTTCGATTCGTTTCCCCACACAGCGCTGGGGATCAGCTACCCACTGGATGAGCCGATCACCGTCGATGGGCGGGAACTGTCCCGGATCACTGTTCAGGCAAACGGCTTCGACCATTCGCTTGCCCCTCCCGGGAAGACCATACTGAACGTGGCGATTCCATCGAACTTCGAACGATGGCGGAAGCTACACGAAGATCCCATCGCGTACCGCGCAGAGAAGGACGCTGTGGCCGCCGAGGTACTCCAAGGCCTCTCCCACCGCTTCCCCGGACTCTCGGATGATGTGGAGATGGTCGATGTCGCAACGCCAATGACATGGCATCGGCGAACGGGCAACTGGCAGGGAAGCTACGAAGGATGGCTCCCATCGCCCAAGTCGCTCGCATTGCGGATTCCAGCGACGCTGCCAGGGTTGTACGGATTTCACATGGCCGGTCAGTGGGTTCGACCCGGAGGAGGGCTCCCCTCAGCGGTGATATCCGCACGGCATGCAGTCCAAACGATCTGCAAGAACGATAGGAAGCGGTTCAAGGCGAGCCCCCCCTAGCCCCCATCGGTGAGATGGCTGGCCAGTCGACAAGCCCCACAGACGGAGGACACATGACAGACGACAAGATCCGAACGGAAGAACTGATCATCTCTGGCGAGAAGCTTGTATCGACCATCAAACAGATCATTCGCAGTGGGAACGTCCGAAGGGTCAGTGTTCGAAACGCGGACGGCGAAACGTTGGTTGAGATTCCTCTCACGTTCGGTGTCGTTGGGGCGCTTCTCCTTCCAACCGTCGCTGCGCTGGGGACGATCGCTGCGCTGGTCACGCAATGCACCATCGTGATCGAGCGAATCGAAGCATAGATAGAGCGAACGGTTCGCAAAGCGGAGCAAACGGGAACCGTGTCGCCAACGTGCTCAGATTCTCTGCAAATGGAACCGTGCCGTGTTCCGGCGCGCTTCGCCCCGGAATATGGAACTAGACCGTCAATCGGTAGAATGGAGTCATCTCTCGCTGTGAGGTGGATCGATGCATTTCTTCAAAATCAATGAGCTGCCGAAGACACAGGTGTCCCCTGGAATCGAACGGCGAGCGGCATGGTTGGATGACATCATGTTGACATTCTTCACGTTCCAGCCCCACTCAATTGTGCCAGAGCATGCCCACCCCAACGAGCAAATCACGCTGGTCACCAGAGGGGCCATGGAATTCACACTGGGCGAAGAAACGCATCGGGTACGCGCCGGAGAGGGGATCTGCATCCCACCGGACACGCTTCATCGCGCGGTTGTCCTCGATGAACTGACCGAGGCAATCGATGCATGGAGTCCACCAAGAGAAGAGTACAAGACCTAGCAACCCACTCCGCCGCAATACGCCTTGAACGGTTGACAGTTCGCTCGGGACGGAGTACGGTATGCCGTTCCAAGGGAGGCAAGACATGAACAGAAGGAGGTCTCTTTGGCTCGGATAGAGCCATAACTGTTCACGTTTCGTTCTCTCCATCTCGTCTGTCCATTCCCCCCATCAAGTCATGGTGGCAACCTTTCGTTTGACCCTGTGTAGCTAGCTCCGAACCAACACGCAAACGAAAGGAGATCCATTGAAGACCCTGTTCCAGCTTGATCAGAACGACCTACCTACCCGATGGTATAACGTGCTCGCCGACCTTAAGACGCCGCTCGATCCTCCCTTGCACCCAGCGACCAAGCAGCCGATGGAGCCGGACGAGCTTGCAGCGCTGTTTCCAAGGGCCTGTATCGAACAAGAAATGTCCACCGATCGGTTCATCGAGATCCCCGAGCCCGTGCTTGAGGTCTATCGGCGATGGCGACCGACGCCATTGCAGCGGGCGATTCACCTCGAACGCGCCCTCGAGACGCCAGCGCATATTTACTTCAAGTACGAGGGGGCCAGTCCGACGGGTTCGCACAAGACGAACACCGCCGTCGCACAGGCCTACTACAACGCACAAGAGGGGAACCGGAGTCTGACTACGGAGACCGGCGCGGGACAGTGGGGAAGCGCACTGTCGTTCTCATGTCAGCTGTTCGACCTCGAATGCAAGGTATTCATGGTTCGGATCTCCTACGACCAGAAACCGTACCGGCGATCGATGATTCGAACGTTCGGCGCCGAGATCCACCCGTCGCCGTCCGACCAGACGGAAGCAGGACGCGCCATGCTCGCCAAGGATCCCAACTCCTCCGGATCGCTCGGGATCGCGATTTCCGAGGCGATCGAGGCTGCAATGACCCAGCAAGGGACCAAGTACTCCCTCGGCTCTGTACTCAACCATGTGCTGCTTCACCAAACCGTGATCGGTCTCGAAGCGCAGAAACAGATGGAAATGGCGGGGGAGAGCCCTGACGTCGTCGTCGGATGCGTCGGTGGTGGGTCGAACTACGGAGGTATCGCACTGCCGTTCTATCACGATACGGTGCAGCATCAGCGGGACGTGGAGTTCATCGCCGTCGAGCCAACGGTCTGTCCAACACTGACATCCGGAGAGTATCGATACGACTTCGGGGATACGGCGATGACGACCCCGCTGCTGAAGATGCACACGCTCGGCCACGACTTCGTCCCGCCGCCGATCCATGCTGGGGGGCTACGCTATCACGGAATGGCACCGATCATCAGTCGGCTGGTCGAAGATCGTGTCATTCGCCCCGTCGCGTTCGACCAGGTCAGCGTCTTCGAGAGCGCCGTATTGTTCGCCCGCACGGAGGGGATCATTCCCGCCCCGGAGACGGCACACGCTGTGCATGCCGCCGTCCAGGTTGCCCGGGAATGCGCCGACCGAGGGGAAGAACGCGTGATCCTGATCGGCTTCTCGGGGCACGGCCACTTTGACATGTCGGCGTACGATGCATTCCTTGGAGGCAGGCTGGTCTCTTCGGGGAAACCTGCTGCAGCGCCGCGGTTCGATCCGTGCGCCAGTCGTTTGTTCTGTTAGCCAAGATGCAGCGGCCGGCCCCCAGTCACCGGCCGCTGCATCTCTGCTCTTCTCTCTCCAGCGATCCCATGGAGGCCACACCGTTCTTGCCAACCACACAATCACTCCCCAGAAGACAGGTCCTCTGTGCGCCAATAGCTTCCGCCCCCACCTTGGCGGTGCAGGTACCCAGACTCAAACAGCTCGCGGCGCAGCGTCGCACAGTCGGGATGGTGTCGTCGGAGGATGCGATTCACCTCGGCTTCCGGGTACAGAATCCCTGGTTCGAACTGCTGCTGTAACCAACGAAGAATGACATCGCGCTTCTTCCGTTTGGCGGGGATTCGGACCAGCGTCTCCCGATCGAGGAACGCGTTGAGAACCTTCAGATCCTGATCCGACCATCCATCGGTCATGGGTCCAACCAACATTTCGAGCGCAAGGCTGCCCTCCAACCACGCGTGCCCGGCGTTCACACGCATCCCGTGTTCCATTCACAGGCTGCTCACAAGTCCGGCGTACTGTCAACCTGGCAAGCCAACACTACCTCCTTGCCACAGCCTTCCGCAACTCGAAGAGGCCCCCGCAGGGGCCTCTTCCGGCTTCTCCGGCTGATCTGATGAACTGGATAAGCTATCGTGGATCGGTATTGACGATGTGGAGGCGAATCTGATCGTAGCTCCGCTCTCCAGAGCTATCGTAGACTGTGAGGGAGATCACCACGTCCTCGCCGTCGCGACGCTCGCTTTGCGGCGCGTGGTAGATCGGCTGCAGCGTGTCCGCTCCTTCAAGCCATCCTTTGCTCGCCGACCAGGTGAAGCATACGGAGAGACAGGCTGGATTGCTTACGTATCCACTGATCGGCACAGCACTTCCCTCATCGATAACCGACTGATAGTGTCGATGGATGCGCGGTTTGGCTCGATCGCGCGGGTGTTCTGGCTTCGGATCGAATGGCCAGCTCGACGTCCACATACTCTCGCAGCCGTCCGTGCTGCACGGGCAGGGAACCGGCTGCTCCGTGCACCCGTTATACGCGGGGACATCCGTAATACAGGGAGACGCACACGCTTCCGACGATTGTGCCGGACATGTTGCTCGATCGCCGACATACTGACATCTGTCGATCTCGGTCGTGAAGCATCCGCTCACGTCATGCGTCTCCACCGGACAGTTGACCGGATCTCGTACATACAGAACCATCGAATCGCTTGCGCTGATGCCGCTCGCACTGGTGACCGTCAGCGTGAGAACGACACATTCCTCGCAACTGCATGCCGAAGGTGCGGTGTACGTCGCTGCGGCACCGTGCGCATTCTCGAAGTATCCCAGGCCACCTTCTGCCGTCCACAAGTAGCTGACAGCTCCTCCGCCGGGGGAGTACCCCTCGCCGCGGAGTTGTACCGTCTCCCGCTCGCCAACCGTCTGATCGGGTCCTGCGTGGGCTACCGGGGCTCCGCGCGGTGCAGACGCCCTCTCGGCACTGATCGATGTTGCGATAGGCTGCGCCACTGATACGGACTCGGTCGACGTTCGTTCCACCGGTCCCAACAGGAGCAACGCAATCAACACCGCAGCGCCGGCAGCCAGCAAGATCCACATGCTTGAGTTACTGCTCATCGCCATACACCTCCCCCAGCGGGGACCAGGACACGCTTCATCGAACCACTCCCAAACAGACCACGACAGCGTACTACTTCTGCCAACCTACTTGGCGTTCCTGATACGGTCCAACACCTCTGTCTCCAAGCCACCCGCCATTTGGACCGCTCCGAGACGACACCGGCACGGTTGCACAGATCATGCGCAAACTGCAGTCCAACACGTTCTCCCAGCGATGGGCCAATTGATGCACAGGCATCCCACCACTATGCTATGCCACACGATGGTAGGAAAACTGTACCTGGTCGCGCTTCCAATTGGAAACATGGAGGACATCACGCTTCGGGCAATCCGGACGCTTCGCTCAGTCAACGGTATCCTCGCAGAGGATACGCGAATCACGAAGCGGATCCTCCAACGCTACGGCATCGAAACACCGTTCTTCTCAAGCGTTTTTCAAGGGGGCGAACGCCAGCGCGCCGGTTGGCTTGTCACACAGCTGCGTTCCGGCAAGCATCTGGCGCTCGTCAGTGATGCGGGGACCCCCCTCATCAGTGACCCTGGATACTTCCTCGTGCGCGCGGCGATCGACGGACAGATTCCCGTCGTGCCGATACCCGGCCCATCCGCTGTGATCACAGGGTTGATCGCCTCGGGGATTCCACCAGATCGATTCTGCTTCGAGGGGGCCGCCCCCAGGAAGTCCGGTGAGCGTCGTTTGCTGTTTGAGCGCCTTCGTGGGGAGTCGCGAACTACGGTGTTGTACGAGTCGCCGCATCGTTTGATCGAGACGCTTCGCGATCTTGCGGATGTGCTTCCCAATCGAACGATCACGTTGGCTCGCGAATTGACGAAGCAACACGAGGAATTCCTCCGTGGAAGCCCGGCGGAGCTACTCGACGTAGTGACCTCAAGAGAGCGTGTGAAAGGCGAGTTCGTCCTTATCCTGGCCGGTAGCGCAGTCGAAGTCGCACCGGATCAGCAGCGGATCGAGGAGGTCATCGCCGCACTGCAAGAGTCCGGAGCGTCTCACAGACTGATCGTTCGGGTCCTCATCGCCGGATTCGGACTCCCTCGCAATGCCGCATACAAACTCGCACACAACGCCGATCGGTCCACCGCAGGCTAGGTGTGCTTGTCGGCAACCGCCGAAGCCGCATAGGCGTGGGGTTTGATCCGAACCGCAAGACCATTGCCCATGATCATCCCGACGACTTCATCGATCAGCTCCTTCGTTCGTCCGTTCTCGCCGATATCGACGTGAATCTCAAGATCGAACTGAAGAAACGAGACGGCTCCAAGCCGTTCGATGACGTGCTGCGCCAGTTCGAACGACAACCATGCTTCTCGCCAAATCTGCTGCCGAAGCGAGGGAGATTTCCGTTCTCGGCGACGCGCCCAGAAGTACCGTCCCCCGCGGCCGATGTTATGAAGCACAATGGCACTGACAAGATCAAGGTGCGTCGGTGTCGTCGACGAATCGGTCCCGATCAGGATCTCGAATCGATCCTTCGGATGTGCTTTCATTTCCTCTACGAGGGTGGCGATCACCCTGCTGAAGGTCATCTCGCCGTCGTGAGGATTGTGGAACGGCTGATTCAGCATGCAGCATCCTAGCGGATGTTGCGACGCGGCATCAAGAAGTCGGTATCTGAAGTACGAATCGCGCGCCGCCCTCCGGGCGGTTCTCGGCTCGGATTGTTCCGCCATGCGCTTCAACCCATTGTCGTACAATCGCAAGACCCAACCCGCTCCCGCCCGTTCTACCTCGGGCTGGATCCCCCCGATAGAATCTCTCGAACAAATGCGGGAGATCCTCGTCGGAAAGCCCCGGGCCGCTGTCCGAGACGCTTACTTCGACTGCATTACCCATCGTCCGCAGGTTCACACAGATCTCGCCGCCCGCCGGTGTGTAGATCAGTGCGTTGCTCAACAGGTTGGCCAACACCTGGCGGAATCGTTTCGGATCAAGCATGAGTCTCGGGATCCTCCCCTCGGATTCCACATGCACCAGTGTGGACTGCTCCGCCGATGCCCCGGCCGCTTCAGTTACCTGTCGCGCAAGATCGACGATACTCGTCTCTTCCTTGGCAAGCCGCAGTTCGCCGGCCTCGGCCAACGCAAGATCGCGAAGATCGTCGATCAGGCTGCCCAGATGAAGTGTTTCCTCGTAGATCGGGGCAATCGTTTCGTTCGATGGATCGTAGATTCCATCGAGGATCGCCTCGAGTGTTCCCTGGATGATGGTCACTGGTGTGCGAAGCTCGTGGGCGATATCAGCGGTCATCGTTCGCCGAAGTGTCTCCGAGCGGCGTAGTGAATCGATCATGTGCTCGAAGGACGATCCAAGCTGCCCCAGTTCGTCGCGCGATCTGATCCGGATCCGATCAGGCAGATCCCCTTGGGCAATCCGCTCCGTCGCCCGGCTAAGCACCCGCAGCGGCGACAGAATCTGGACGATCAGTAGGATCGATAGGACGAGCGCAACCCCAATTGCGATACCTCCACCGAGCAGCGCAGATCGCGTGACTGTGGAGAGGAATGCTTGTTCCGATCGACTGAGGTCGGTGACCTCGCGAACGAGCAACGTGCCAACCCGATCGCTATCCACGGTGATAGGAATCCCTTCGGCGAGATCCTCCTCTGTCGCCCAGTGCGAGCCCTCTTCGTCTCGTGGCTTGTCGTTGATCCACTCGAGGTCCGTTCCCGTCACAACGCGCCCATCAACATCGAAGAGAACAAGCGGCACGCGGAAGATCGCAACATTGCCCTCCAAACTTTGGGCGCCCAACGAGACGGTAATCGGCCGCCAGATCACGCGCTCCGCGACGCCACGCCATGAACCCTCTGCCTCTCGGTAGCCTGCCAGGACCGCAGCAATCTCCGATGCAGAATTCTCGAGGCTCTCGTGCCGATACGCGTCGAATTGCAGGGCAATCGAGTGCGTCGTCAGCGAGTAGATCAACGCGACGACGAGGAGAATCAAGGCGACAAACGCAACACCAAGCTTCAGTGCGAGAGGGATCCTACGTTTCATCCTAGCTTTCCCTGGCGAACCGGTATCCGACACCATGCACCGTAAGGATATGCCGAGGGCTCTTCGGATCCTTCTCGATCTTCCGGCGAAGGTTCTTCACATGCGTGTCGATCGTTCTCGCAAACGAATCGTACGTGTATCCCTGCACCTCGCGAAGCAGCTGCAGTCGTGTGAACACCTGTCCCGGATGGCGAGCGAGGTAGGCCAAGAGGTCGAACTCTGTAGGCGTCAACTCGACTTCTTGGCCGTCCGCCTTGACCTCACGGGTCTTGAGATCGATCTCCAGGCCGCGGATCGCAATCCGATCGACCTCGATCCCCTCGCCCTCGTATCGGCGGAGGACGGCGCGGATGCGTGCAACAAGTTCCCTCGGGCTAAACGGCTTGACGACATAGTCATCCGCTCCCAACTCGAGTCCGACGACCCGATCAGCTTCCGCCGCCTTTGCAGTCAGCATGATGATCGGTACAGAGGATTTGGATCGGATCAGCCGCGTGACCTCGATTCCACTCACCTTCGGAAGCATCAGGTCAAGGACGATCAGGTCCGGCCCCTTCTCGTCGAAGGCTCGGAGCGCTTCTTCGCCATCGTAGGCTGTGTACGTCTTGAACCCTTCCCGGTCGAGGTAGGCCTTCACCGTCCGGACAATCATCTCCTCGTCATCGACGATCAGAATCCGTTTCATGGTGCCTCCATTATAGCCCGGCTATCCGCGAGAGAAACAGAACTCTTCTGCGCATCGGCCATTTCATCGAGCGATTGCGTTTCTTCGATCCCCTCTCCGATTATCCGCGAATCCCATGGAGAAGCCGAGACTCCACCGTGAGGATTCGGTGTACGCCATCGTTCTCGTTGCCTTCATCGTCAAGCAAGACTACTATCAGCGAAACAGGAATCCCACGGAAAAGGACCAACGGAAACTCAGATGAAGCGGATCTTGATCGTCTCAACCGAGAAACACTCCGGCAAGAGCCTACTTGCGCTCGCACTTGGACGAACGCTCCAAGAGCGTGGGCAGTCGATCGCCTATATGAAGCCGATCAGCTTCGAGGTCTCCTATACCACTGGGGAACCGATCGACCGCGACGCCGATGCGGTCCGATCGCTCCTTGGGCTGAACGACGACCTCCGCGACATCGCCCCGGTTCCGCTTGAAGGACCGTTCTTGCGCGAAGCCATCGAATCGGGAGACCGCGGATTCAGGAAGCGGATCGATGCCGCATTCTCTCGCGTAGCGAAGGGTCGGGATGTCGCGATCCTTGAAGGACGCAACTACCTCGGACTGGGAGTCGGTGCAGGACTGAGCGACTTCGACCTTGCTGCACTGCTGGATGCCGATGTGTTGCTTCTGACCGAGTACGACGGTGAAGAGGCGATCGACAGGGTCCTCTGCGCATTGCGCCTGTTCGAGGAAGGGCCACGGATCCTCGGCGTAATTCTCAAGGATGTTCCGATGGATCGCTCGCTCAATCTCGGCAGCGAGGTGTTGGTGTCTTTCCTCGAAAGCCGTGGCGCCGAGGTTCTGGGGATGATCCCTCAGGACCGGAACCTCAGCTCCGTCAGCACAACGGAGATCGCCAGGCGTGTCGGTGGCCGCGTGTTGAATCCCGATGTGATCGAGCAGGAGGTTCGCCATTTCGTCATCGGCGCGATGGGACCGGAAGCGTCGCTGCGCAAGTTTCGAAGAACGCCAGAACTCGCCGTGATCACCGGAGGAGACCGAGAAGAGATACAGGAAGCCGCGCTGGAGGTCCCGAGCCTCCGGTGCCTTGTGCTGACCGGCGATCACCGCCCGACACGGCAGATCGTCAAGCGTGCAACCGACTGTGGGGTCGTCACGATCCTCACCGGACAAGACACGATGATCACCTCCGCGTTGTGCAAAGAGATGCTATCGCGTTCGTGGGTCCGCCCTGGGCAGACGCTGGACTATGCGGTGGACCATGTGCGGTCCAACGTCGATATCGATCGGATCCTCGAGAAATCACACGATCACTGAGATGGCAGAATTCTGTACTCGGATGTGATCCTCGCAACCCCTGCCAACGTATTGACAATCGGGCAGTACCGTTCCATCGAAAGGTCGATCGCCTTTGAGAGGTTCTCCTCCGGGACGTTTCCTTCTACGATGTAGACAATATGAAGCTTCGTGATGACCTTCGGATACTCCGATGCGCGTTCGTCGTCGATCTCAATCCGCAGTGCATCCGGCGGTGTCTTCATTTTCTTGAGGATTGACACAACGTCCATTCCTGTACATCCTCCGAGCGAAGCAAGCAACACCTCCACAGGACGGGCCGCAGCATCTTCGCCGCCGACCGCTCGGCCCGCATCCATTGAGATCTTATGTCCGCTTGCCCCGGATCCTTGAAACGCCATGCCTCCGCTGTACGTCACGACGGTGTGTCCCATCGATCCTCCAATCTTCTAAATATTTAAATACTTGACATTTCCATCTTCACCATTTACCATCCTATGCCGTACCGGATGGAGGAGCAATCCATGGACGATCGAGAGAGGAGAATACGATGGGCCGAAGTGTTCGCCGCCTTGGCAAGCGAGGTGCGATTGCACATCGTCGAGCTCCTCTCCGACGAAGCAGTCCAATGCCAAGAGATCCTCGGCCAAATCGATCTGAGCCAGCCCGCGGTCTCGTATCACCTGGCAAAGCTGGAACGGGCCGGCGTACTCCACAAGGAACGCAAAGGAACACGAAACTGCTACCGGCTCGATGACGAACTGCGCCCGCTGATCCGGGCCATCGTTAAGGAGGAATCATGGAACACACAGTAATCGTTTACTCAACCCCCCCGTGCTCATGGTGTCAAGCCGCGAAGGATCACTTGCAGGCACACAACGTGCCATTCGAAGATGTGGATGTCTCCACCGATATGGATCGCGCCCGCGCAATGGTCGAGAAGAGCGGCCAATACGGCGTTCCGGTTCTCGAGATCGATGGAGAAATCGTGATCGGATTCGACCGCGCGCGGATCAACGAGCTACTGGGAATCGCATAGCACACGGCCTTGCAGCAAATCCAGATCGTCGGCGCAGGCGGGACTTCCGCCGGTGTCGGCGATTTGGTCTAGGGGACAAACAGCGGTAGAGGTTCCCGTCTTTCGATCCGCCCACGCCGTCGTGTCCGCTTCGCCGATGCGTCTGGCTCGGCCGGTGTAAGCTCCTGCAGTGGCCTGCTGGTTTGCTCCACTCGGACGAACCCCTCTCGAGCATCTACAGGCTCGTAGGTGCGGGCAAGCGCTTCGTACGCTTGTCTGTCAAAACCCGTCACCGCAAGATTCGGATTCGACACCGATAGCTTTTCCAGATTGCGTTGTGTTCTCTCGAACAGCTCGTCGAGCGGCTCGGAAGGCATGACATACGCCACGGCATCTCTGCCTGCCAACTGCGTCAGCTCCACGAGCTCTCGCCGGGCGTTTCGTGTGAGGTTCAGATCATCGATGCAGACAACCTCAACTGCAGAGTCGATGACTTCAACCAAGGTCGCCGCGTAGATTCGATCGACAACCGCTTCATACTTCGGATCGTGGCAGCAATGGAAGATCTCCCGTCGAATCGCGTCCTTGGAGATCACAGCCCACTCGGGGTGCCTTCTCTGAAACGCAGTCTTCCCGGAACCGGGTAGTCCCACAAGCACGACAGTTCTTCTCATCCCCCCACCTTCCGTCTGCGGCAACCGCCAGTATGGATGAGACGCGCAGACAGATCAAGACGGCACATCAAGCGCCAAGCACATGCTAGAGACGAAGGCCGCCTCAGTCGGAGACGGCCTTGTACACATTGATCAGCCCATGACCGAATCTTTCATCGAACCCCTTGGCCCCAAGATCGGTCGCTGACCGCCGCAGAATCTCAACCGCCCCTGCAGCGGAGATGCCCGGATGCGATGACAGGATAAGCGCCAGCGCTCCAGTGACGTGTGGCGCGGCAAAAGAGGTTCCGGAGCGGGTGGACGTTCCGCCTCCGGGAACGAATGAGACAATCCATTCCCCTGGGGCACAGACGAACACCTCCGGTCCATACGAGCTGAATCCGGCCGCCAGATTGTCCTGCGTGGTTGCCGAGACTGCGTAGACCGAATCGTACTTCCCGGGATAGAGAACGCCTTCCTCACCGGTGTTTCCGGTAATCCCTACGACCAGGACTCCCCGTGCCGCCGCTCTCTGCAGCGCAGCCTCGAAGTAGTCGGGAGGCCTCCCGTTGGCATAGACGCTCATGTTGATAATGCGAGCTCCGTTGTTCACCGCATAGTCGATCGCTTCAGCGAACGTCTGCCAATCGGAAGAGAGGAATTGATTCCTCGAGTTGAGAAACCGCACATCCATGATCTTCACACCGGGGGCGATCCCAACAATCGGTGTCTCCCCCGGACGCGCCGCGATGATCCCTGCACTGAACGTACCATGCCAATGGAGTGACGAACCCATCAGCGAACTGTTGTCGTTGTCCCGAAAATCCCATCCATGGATATCGTCCACGTAGCCGTTCCGGTCGTCATCGATCCCGTTGTCGGGGATCTCATCTTCGTTGATCCACAGGCTCTCTCGTAGCTGGGGGATCGATGTGTCGATCCCCGAATCGATCACGGCGACCACAACACTCGGATCGCCATGGTCAATCCACCATGCCTCGGGGGCCGATACTTTCATCATCCCCCAGCTGATCGGCTTCTGGTAAATCGTGAACAGGCCTTCACCTTCGGCCACTGGTGCCGGGGCAAGCGGAAGCCGAATCGGGAGAATCCGAAATGCAAGTGACTTCGAGATCGGAGCTTCGGTGCCAACATCGAGTGCCAGCTCCAACAGATAGATCCCCGTGTTGTGAAAATCCCAGCGGCTCGCCGTCACAGCAATCTCCGTTGCCCTTGGCGCGACCGAGAACGGCTCCACGGGCAGAACTTCGACGATCCGGCCAAGCCGGTCCTGCAGGGTCACCCACCCTTCGACTCCCGTCAGCGGCACGGCGCCACGATTCGCCAGTTCCAGCTTGACCTCGAACGGATCCAGGCTCGAAACCTCTATCTGGCCAATCCATTCACTCGAAGGCGTTTCGGCTAGCGCATGGATTCCTCCCCCCAGCGCCACGAGAAAGGCGGCGGACCATACAAGAACCCTACGTGTTGTCATGCACTGAGATCTTCGTCCGAACCGACCACTTGGGCGATGACCTCATCGATGGTCGGCGCACCATCTCCCGCCCATCCGATGTGTGTGATCGAAACATCGAAAGAGAAATCGAACTGCGACGTGACATCTGGGCTGCGTGCGCGTAGCCGTTCGGCCGCAACACTTGCGCCGTCTGCCGGCGTTTCGGGAAGCAGTGAAGCGAATCGTTGGTCGCCCACTCGGAAGAGCACATCCACATTGCGCAGGTTCCCAACCAAGAAACCTGCCGTCCGAACGAGCACTTGCTCTCGTTCCTCTTCGGTTCGATCCTTCAATCCATCGAGCTGAACCAGCAGAAGCGATGTAGCGTGCCCGTACCGGCGGGTCTTGTTGAGCTCACGATCAAGCTCCGCCTGTAGATGGTCGAACGTATACGCACCAGTGAGCTCATCGAGCACGACGAGCTTCATCAGCTCTTGCTCATGCGAGTGGATCACCTTCGTCATCAGGTTGAATCCGGAGATCAGCTGCCCAACCTCATCGCGCAGCCGTGTCCCGGGAATCCGTTGCAGCGGGACGGAGACCTCTACGTCATACTTCCTCTCCGCAACCGAGCCGATCGCCTCGGCGAGACGTCCGACCGGCTTGGTGACAATCGATTGCAGCGCGAGATACAGGAACCCTCCCAGAAGCAGGATTCCAGCAATCGAGCCGACTCCGAATCGCCACGACAAGCGGGTGATGAACTGCGCCTGCTCGGCCAGAGACATGTCCACAACCACGACACCTAGCAGATCCGGCCCGGAGAAGATCGGGTGATACGCCCGCAGGTATGAGGTCCCACCAAGGCGAACCGGACTGACCTCGACACGCTTCAGCGTGTCGAGACGATCCTGTTCTTCTTCCGTCGCCAACACGCCAACCATCGTTGGATCCGTACTCGCCACTGCAAGGAATCCGCGTGCACTCACGCCGATCACTGTGATACCAACGACAGATTCGTACCGTTCGAGCAGCCGGGCGATGTCCGCTTCGAGTTCATCCGAGTAGTAGAGGATGTACTCCTCCTCTTGGATCGACTTCGAGATCACCGCCGCGATGCTTCGCGCTCGTTGTTCGTAGATCGAGGCGATCGAGCTTCGAAGCGAGATGGAAGCGAACACGTACAGCGCACCGACCACCAAGACGGCGATCACCAGAACAAGCACTACAAGCTTGGTCCGCAGGCTGATGCCGTATCGGATCCGAGATCGTAGTCGTGGTACTACCTGAGACCTCCGACCTCGCCGCCGAGCGACAGGCTCTTTCATCTCCATCGAATCTCCTTTTCTACTCCGTCTGCCACGCTTGGTCTCCCAGATGTTCCCGCACGACTGCATCCGGATGGTGTTGCAGCAAGCGAACGCGGCTATTCAAGTCATGCAACGTTGAAGACGTCATCGATTCCGCGAGATGCTCCAGCCTGGATACACTGTCGGGGAACTGCGTCCGCAGTCCCGCGTGCAGCGCCACAGCCATGACCTCGACCCCGAGGACGCCTAGGTCATCCCGAAGAGCGATGAAACCTGCACGCGTCAGCGTTTCTTCCAGACTGTCCACGATGGCCATCTTGACAGCACCAAGTTTGAGAAGAACCTCGGCTTCTTCGAGGCTTTCGGCCCAGTTGATCGACTCCACCGAGTCCGCCAGCCCGTACACTTGCTCGAAGGCTGACACCGTGCCCGCATCGAGATCCTTGGATACAGCATACCGGCAGCTTGTGTTCGACTCGATCAGCCATGCCGAGAATGCGGAGATCGTAGGCTCCGCCAAGTGCGCCGCCGTATCCTGAGAAACCACGCCAACCCAACGCCTGGTCGCCGGGATCGACACGAATTCGATCTCTCCTCCACTCAGGGCCATCTCTGAGGCCATTGCTTCGCTGGTTCCCTCCCACAGGACAAGATCTACATCCCCTGCCTTGAACGCCTCGCGCACACGCTGCGCGTCTCCGATTCCCACAAGATCGATCACGCGAAAGCCTTCTTCGGAGAACACGTGTTCAACAACCCGTCCAAGGATCTCCTGGGTGAGGTTCGCTTCAGCTCCGACAGCAACGGTCCCTCGCCACGCAGAACCTTCAAGATCGACATCACCTGAGATCTTGGCAACCGTGGTATCCTGTGCCTCGGTGACGCTACCCCACCAATTGCCGCCGGCGTGAAGCTCAGATGCCGTCTCATTCGAGATGTCCATCGAGCGATTCCGCGCGAACAGGTTGTGCACGATGATCGGTGAGCCTTCGTCGCGTCCTGCGGCAACCGTCTCGACCTCGACTGCTACGTCGACGTTATCCGTCTGCCGGAGCCCGATCCGATTCCTCTCGATCGTGTTCCCTTCAATCCGAGTTCCCGGACCTGCGTGAATGAGAAGCAATCCCGTGTCATTCTCGGAGAGCTTGTTGCCGAGTATCTCGCATCTCTCGGACGCGACAACCAACGTCCCAACCTGGCATCCGACCAGCCTGTTTTGCGCCACACGAGTCGCGTGTGATCCTCCGATCAAACAAGTGGCCGTCGTTTCCTGATCCTCGATCCGGTTCCGCAGCATCGTGCTCCCCGTCGAACCATCGCTCATGACACCCACGACACCTCCGAAGAGCCGGTTATCGAACAGCTGATGCTCACTGCCACCTCGGAGATGGATGCCGGTGTCAACCCCGGACTTCACATCGTTCCGGATCATCCGATCGCCATGGCATCGATCGACATCGATCCCGACATGGCTCGCTCTCAGGATATTGCCGAGAACCAGGTTGTTGTCGCTTGTGATCAGACGGATTCCGGCATCATCGCAGCCTTCGATACCGTTGTACGACAATGTGTTCTCAGCGCTCTGTTCCAGCAAGATCCCAACGCCATGGGATCCATCGATCGAGTTTGCCGTCACCCGGTTCTGAATCGCCTGCTTCAGCGAGATCCCTACCGTGTCGGCCCGATCGATCTTGCTGCGCCGAATCTCGTTTCCGGTGGCACTCTGGAAGACCACTCCGATCCACGAATCATCGATCCGGCTGTCAGAGAGCAGATTGTCATTCGACGCACGGAACTGCACGCCGGCAACCGTGGCCCGCGAAATCCAACACGCTCGAAGTTCATTCTCAAACGATCCTTCCCCAAAGGAGATCCCGATCGGTGCATCGAACACATCCACCCTCTCAAGGGTGTTTCCCCATGACCCGACACCTCTCACGCCGCTTTCGGATGCACCGCGCACAACGACGTCGACAAGGGTGTTTCCCCCCGCGTTCACCAGCTCGAACCCGATCTGCTCGACATCCAATTCGACACTCTCGACAGCACATGCCTGTGCGTTGAGGAGCTGGATCCCGATCGGTGCGGCAAGCACGCGGACGTCCTCGATTTCACATCGAGATGACTCGACACAAACCCCCACACCCTCTGATACTACATCGAGTGTCTGAAGGATCACCCCATCCGCACGGACGGTGATGCCTGGATCCATCCCTTGCGTCTCAATCAGGGCCCGCCCCTTCTCCGGGCAAACCCTCAGACCCGCGACGTCGATCGTTATCGGTCCGCGGAACGGCTCGCCATCTCGCCGTCGCTGCAAGACCACCGTTGCGCCCGGGGAAGCCCGCTCGACAGCCTGCTGGACTGTATCCACATCTCGCGGAACGAAGATGGTGTCCTCGGGCCAACGATGCGTTCTCACGGCAAGAATCGCCGCGACCAGTCCCACGGAAACCGCGGCCACGATCAGAAGCACAATGCCTACACTGCGAACACGACGCGTCATGGATTCACTCTATCACACTTGAATTGGCAGCGTCCAGAACATCCACCCCTACGCTGGATTCGAACTTGGGGCCAGTTGCTGCAATGCGAGCGATCTGCCAAACATGTCAGACGACATCTCCCAATGCTCCCAAGGGAGTTTCGTCGCAGCCTCGTTTCATGGTGCAAGCCGCGCAGCGAAATCATCGGATACAACCCTCCCAACAGGCCCCAGAACTACACCGCCCGATTCTTCCTTCTTGGAGAAGGCTCAAGACATCCCCCTCGCGCAGCTGCTGATGGGGCACCGACGTCGGGTCGTTCGGCGTTTCGATCCGATCTGAACGGCGGTTCTCAGCGCCGCATCTACGATGTGGTTCGGGGCTGCATCGTTTCGGAGGTCGCCGACATCACCATGCCAACCGCTAGATGTCGGATAGGAGTTCGACGCCGATCGCTGCAAGCCAACATAGGAAGCTTCGTTCGATCGACGTGTTGTAGAATCGGCGCGCCTGCGCTCCGTGGGCCGTCGTGAACCGACCGACATACGCCATAATCCCATGCCAGTCTTCCTCCGGCATTCCGTCACGAAGGAACTGGACCTTGTCGACGCAGAGCATCTCAAGCACGGCTTCTACCGTGTATTCCTTGAGTTCGGCAACCTGCTCGAAGCTGATATCCCGCTCCTCGTCGAGCAAGCTGAGTACACCTTGGATGAACTTGCGGACCGAACTTCGGTACATCGATTCAACCTCCTCGCCTGATTTCTTGCGCAATGGACGCGATGCCGCACCCAACACAGCACCACAGGCATAGTACCCCTTCTGCGTTTTTCCGTCCTATCCACAGCTATCCAATCTTATCCGGAACACAACGGAATCGAGCCGATTCACCGTCTCGAACCGAAGAACGCGAGGAATAATCCGTACGCCATGGATCAGCCAGACAGGCAATCGGGCAACGGAAGCCAATGTCTCTACACGACCTGTAGGCGACATCAGAGGAGACCGCCCGCTCCTAGAGAAGAACCCTGTCGGCTTCGGCGAGTCGAAGGAGGCCGGGATGTCCGGTTGTAACCGATGCGAGTCAAGCACCATCCGCCATTCGCGGGTGGTAGGCTGTTCCCGTCTCGTGAGGCGGGTAGCAAACCTTGTTCTGATCGCAACGGTTTGCTGTGTGTGTCTTACGGCCACCGCGCGAGGGGGAGACACCCTGAATGTCGGAGGACACACGTTCGAGTACCTCGGCGTCACATACAACTACGATGGGACATCCACGTGGACCTACAGGGTCTCCTCCGCAGAGAAGCCCTCGTTGAGCCATTGGGTGCTTGGCTGCAGCTCATCCCTCAAGGACTCGAACGTGGTCGATGCCTCCGAAGCATACGATGTGGGTTCCGACCCCCGCACCGGTCTGTATGGCGTCAAATTCGATCAGGGCTACTGCTCGGGAACGGATGATGACGACGACGATGATGATGACGATCGTCGGCAATGGGCCACATGCGAGACCCGTCTCGTGTCGTTCACGCTCGATGCATGGTACGAAGTGGAATCGACATCCATTGCAACCAAGGCCGGACAGGAGATAGCAACAGAACATGGGATCGCCGGCCCCTCTTCGGACGCCATCGCTGGAAACTCCCCTCCGGTGGCCAACGATGACCACATCCAGACGTACGAGGACAAGAAAATCAAGATCTACGTACTTGAGAACGATAGCGATCCAGAAGGCGATCCGTTGACGGTCCTGGATATCGGAAGGCCTTCGCATGGAACCGCTCGGAAGAGCGGCGGAAAGAAGATCGAGTACGCACCGGACAAGGGCTTCTCGGGTGTTGACAGCTTCTCATACACCATCTCGGATCAAAGCGGCAACACGGCAACCGCCGTGGTCACGGTAACCGTCGGGCAGGTCAACGGTCGCCCAGAAGCAGCGAACGATGCTGCATCGACCGACGAAAACGAGCCGGTCGTCATCGATATCCTGGCCAATGACCGTGATCCAGACGGTTCGATCGATCCCGAGACGGTCGCCGTTGTGGACAAGCCGAGGCTCGGTTCCGCGCAGATCGATCGAAGAACCGGCGCGGTGACGTACATCCCCGATCGAGGAGCCTGCGGAGAAGACAGCTTCACATACACCGTCGACGACAACGATCACGCCACATCGGACCCCGCCACGGTCGAAATCGCCATCGCCTGCAACCAACCGCCCGAAGCTTCGGATGATGAACTCAAGACGGAAGCCGGTATCCCGGTGATCATCAATGTGACCACGAACGATACAGACGCCGACGGCACGATCCGAGCGAATACCGTCAACATCGACAGGCATCCGAATCAGGGAGAAGTTGATGTCGATCCGACCACCGGGTTGGTAACGTACATGCCAGATCCCGGAACCTGTGGCAAGGACAAGTTCACGTATCATGTCGAAGACGATGACGGTGCAGCGTCCAACGAGGCGGAAGTCAACCTGGCCATCCGCTGTAACGAGCCGCCCATCGCCAAAGATGATCTGGCTTCGACCGATGAGAACACCTCGATCGGCATCGATATCGTTGCCAACGACAGCGATCGCGATGGTTCGATCGATCGAACGTCAGTCACGATTACGTCCCACCCGGCAGGCGGCACGATCAGTGTGCATCCCAAGACCGGGTTGGTGAGCTACACGCCAGATCCCGGAACATGCGGCGAAGACCTGTTCCGATACGTGGTGCAGGACAACGATGGAACGGCATCCAACGAAGCCAACGTGACCATCAGCGTTCTATGCAACGATCCACCGCTTGCGGTCGATGACCTGTATACCGTTCGTGAAGGCGAGACGCTCAAGATCGGTGAGCCCGGCGTTCTCGGCAACGATGTCGACGCTCCCGGAAGCCCTCTCACCGCGTTCCTGTCCTCCGATGTCTCTCACGGCTCGCTCTCCCTCGATCGCAACGGCTCGTTCATCTACACGCATGATGGTTCTGAGACGCTCGACGACGAGTTCAGGTATGTCGCGAGCGATGGCGAGAAGGAGTCGAATCTGGCGGCAGTCCGCATCGTCGTCTCACCGACGAACGATGAGCCGTCAGCCGAAGACGATCGCGTCACAACCGAAGAAGACGTGCCGATCACGATCTCTGTGTTGAGCAACGATCATGATCCTGACGGCGACCTCCTTGCCGTCGATTGGATCGGCGATCCGAGCCACGGTTCGGCGGTCAACCGCGGGAACAGCATTACCTACCAGCCAGACCCCGACTTCAGCGGCGAGGACAGCTTCTCCTACACGGTCTCCGATGGCGCAGGAGGAACCGCCAAGGCGAACGTGACAATCACCGTCGAGCCGGTCAACGACCCACCGACCGCGGGAAAAGACAGCGCATCGGTTCCCGAAGATGAATCTGTCCGGATTCTTGTCCTTGAGAACGACTCGGATCGCGACGGCGATCGCCTCTCGATCATCGAGGTATCTCAACCAAGCAACGGCTGGGTCGACAACGGCAGAACGGAACTCACCTACGCTCCCGACGGCGATTTCCACGGCGTGGACACGTTCACGTACACCGTCTTCGACGAGCATGGGGGCACAGCCACCGCAACCGTCACCGTGACCGTCACACCGGTAAACGATCTCCCGACCGCTGAGAACGATCGCGCAACGACACAAGAAGATACTCCGGTCAGCCTTGAGGTGTTGGTCAATGACCGCGACCCCGAAGGGGATCCGCTAACGCTCGAGTCGGTCGGCACCCCCGTGAACGGCACAACCAACCATCAATCGGGTCGTGTCACGTACACGCCGAATCCCGACTTCTTCGGCACCGATACGTTCTCCTATGTCGTGTCCGATGGAAACGGTGGGACCGCTGAAGCCATGGTCTCCGTGCAAGTCACCGCCGTGAACGATGCCCCGATCGCTCAAGATGATAGTGAAGCAACGCAAGAAGAGGTCCCGGTCACAATCCACGTGCTCGTCAACGACAGCGATCCCGAAGGCGATGCACTGAGCATCGAATCCGTCGATATGCCGACGCACGGAACGGTCGCTCATGATACAGCTACATTGACGTACACGCCAGAGCACGATTTCTTCGGCATGGAAACCTTCGCGTATAGCATCTCTGACGGAAACGGCGGATCGGCTCGCGCAGACGTTACCATCACGGTCGCGCCGGTAAATGATGCACCGCTCGCCCGCGACGACACCGCCGAGACAGATGAAGAAACCCCCACCACCATCGATCTGCTGGCCAATGACGAAGATCCGGAGAACAGTTCGATGGCCGTCGAGTCACTCGGCCAGCCGAAGAACGGTTCGGTGCGCAACAACGGGACCGACGTCACCTACACGCCCAATCTCAACTTCTTCGGGACCGACCAATTCACGTATGTGGCCACCGACGGAGACGGCGGAACGGCTGCCGCCACGGTGACTGTGATCGTTTCCAACATCAATGACGCCCCGATCGCGCAGGGGGATAGCGAATCGACCGATGAAGAGACCCTCGTGACCATCGATGTGCTGGCCAACGACAGCGACCCAGACGGCAACTTCCTGCTGATTGCGTCGGTCGGTCCGGTAGCGAACGGCTCGGTCGTCAATGCCGACACAAGCCTGACTTACCTTCCAGACGAAGGGTTCAACGGTGTGGATACGTTCACCTACACCGTAACGGACAACAACGGTGGGACGGCAACGGCGACGGTGACCGTAGCCGTCATCGGCGTGAACGACCCGCCACTTGCAACAGACGACGCAGTGACGACCGACGAGGACATGGCACAAACGTTTGATCTGCTAGCAAACGACAGCGATCCGGACGGCGACACGATGTTGATCCTGTCCGTGACGCGGCCGGCAAACGGTTCTATTCTCAACAACGGCGATAACGTCCTGTACACGCCTATTGCCGATTTCCACGGCACCGATCGGTTCTTCTATGATGTGTCCGATGGAAACGGCGGACGATCCACTGGAGCCGTCTCCGTCACCGTCGTTCCGGTCAACGATCCACCGATATCTCAGGATGACAGCGCCGCGACCGACGAGGACGTTTCGGTGACGATCCACGTGCTGCAGAACGACAGCGATCCCGACAACGACCCTCTCACCGTCGAATCGATCACGCAGCCCACAAACGGCTCGATCGTGAACCATGGCGACCACGTCGCGTATTCGCCTCATCCCGACTTCCACGGCTCCGACACGTTCCGCTACACCGTATCGGACGGCCAGGGCGGTACCGATACAGCAGCCGTGCTTGTCCGCGTGGCTCCGGTCAACGATGCACCCCTTGCTCAGGACGATTCCGGCGCAACCGACGAAGATGTGTCCATCGTGCTCTCGGTCCTTGTCAATGACACCGATCCGGAAGGCGATCCCTTGATCGTTCGGTCGGTGACCCAGCCAGATCACGGCGTGGTCTCGATCGAGGGCTCGTACATCACGTATGCACCCGACGCCGACTTCCACGGCTCCGATACGTTCAGCTACAGCCTCTCCGACGGTCAGGGCGGCATTGATACGGCAACGGTACGAATCACCGTGGCCCCGGTCAACGATGCACCGCTTGCTCAGGATGATTCCGGGACTACCGATGAAGATGTCTCCGTCGTGATCCCTGTCCTTGCCAACGACACGGATCCCGACGGCGATGGATTGAGCATTCAGTCGGTGACCCAGCCTGATCACGGCTCCGTTTCAATCGAGGGCTCGGGTCTCATGTACGTTCCTGATCCCGGCTTCAATGGGTCAGATGCATTCAGCTATGTCGTCTCCGATGGTCAGGGCGGCACGGATACTGGCACGGTCGCACTCGCCGTCGCCATGGTCAACGATGCCCCGGAAGCTCAGGACGACGCGGGGACAACTGAAGAAGACACGCCGGTAGTTATCCCTGTTCTGGCCAACGATTCCGATCCCGATGGCGATGCACTGCTCGTTCAGTCGGTGACCCAGCCCGATCATGGGACTGTGACGAACGACATGACGGATGTCACCTATACCCCCGATCCCAACTTCCACGGCTCCGATACGTTCAGCTACATCGTCTCCGACGGACAGGGCGGCACCGACATGGCTACTGTTCGGATGACGATCGACCCGATCAACGATGCTCCGATTGCTCAGGATGACTCCGGCGCAACGGAGGAAGACCACGCGGTGTTTGTTCCTGTGCTCGGCAACGATTCCGATCCAGAGGGTGATCGCCTGATCGTCCAAACCGTGACCCAACCAGATCACGGTTTCGTGACAATCGAGGGCGTCGGAGTGACGTACACGCCCGATCCCGACTTCTTCGGAATCGATCGATTCATCTACAGCATCTCCGATGAGAACGGCAGATTGGCCACGGCGACCGTCGGTGTGACTGTCACACCGATCAATGATGTCCCGATCGCTCGAGATGACAGCACCCAAACGGATGAGGAGACGCCCACGATCGTCGATCTGCTATCCAACGATGAAGACCCAGAGAGTAGCCCTCTTGTGATCGAGTCGGTCCGTCAGCCAAGCAATGGCTCCGTAGTCAACAACGGAACTGACGTCACCTACACGCCGAATCCCGACTTCTTCGGAACCGATTCGTTTACCTACGTCGCCGCCGACGGGGACGGCGGGATCGCAGAGGCCACGGTCTTCGTGACGGTCTCGGATGTCAATGATCCTCCAACCGCACAAGATGACAGCGAAACAACGGATGAAGAGACTCCTGTCACAATCAATGTATTGGCCAACGACAATGACGTGGACGGCAATCGCCTCACCATTCTGTCCGTGACACAACCGGCGAACGGTTCGGTGGTCCAGGGCGAGACCGACCTGTCGTACCAACCCGATCCTGGATTCAACGGCGTGGACACGTTTGTCTATACCGTCACCGATGGACATGGCGGAACGGCGACTGCAACAGTCACCGTGGCGATTGCCGGTGTCAACGACGCCCCCGCTGCAGTCGATGACGAAGCAACCCTGCCCGAGGACACACAGCAGAGCCTCGATGTGCTGGCCAACGACAGCGATCCGGACGGCGACCTGTTGCTTGTCCTTTCCATGACCCAGCCAACGCACGGTTCGGCGGTCAACGACGGAACCCGGATCACGTATATCCCAAACGCGGATTTCCACGGCGTGGATCGATTCACCTACATTGCTTCTGATGGCAACGGAGGGACCGATGAAGCTACGGTCACGCTCGCAATCACCGGAGTTAACGATCGCCCGACCGCCCAGGATGACAGCGGCCAGACGACCGAAGACTCATCGATCGTCATCATCGTCCTCGAGAACGATGATGACCCAGATGGCGACACGCTCAGCGTCACATCGGTCACTCGGCCGGCAAACGGAACCGTCTCCAGCGATGGAACCCATGTGACCTATACACCAGACCCGGATTTCAGCGGCTCCGATGCCTTCGCATACAGCATCTCCGATGGAAACGGTGGAACGGACGAGGCCGCAGTAACGATCGTCGTCGCGCCGGTGAACGACGCACCGGTGGCCCAAGACGACAGTGTTACTACCGATGAAGACACGCAGGTGGCCGTCTCTGTGTTGGCCAACGATTTCGATCCGGAAGCCGATCCGCTGCGAGTCGAATCGGTCGTTCAGCCGTCCCACGGAACCGCCGCGATCGGTGGCGAACAGATCCTCTACACTCCCGCCCCAGGTTTCCATGGCATGGATAGCTTCACCTACACCGTCGCCGACGGAAACGGCGCAACGGCCATGGGAACCGTGACCGTTGCGGTGGCCACGGTGAACGATCCGCCCATAGCTCAAACAGACAGTGCTGCGACCCACGAGAACTCCTCCGTGACCATCGCTGTACTCCTCAATGATTCAGACCCAGACGGAGACTCGTTGACGGTGCAATCGGTCGGTCAGCCGGCAAACGGCTCTGCATCGACCGACGGGAGTGTGGTCACATACGTCGCCGATCCGAGTTTCAATGGAACGGACAGCTTCCCCTATGTGATTTCAGACGGAAACGGAGGAACCGCAACCGCGCTGGTCACCGTAGCGGTCGCCTCAGTCAACGATCCGCCGATCGCGCAGGATGATGCGGTAACGACGCATGAGGATCTCCCCATCTCGATTTCCGCCCTATCGAACGACGCGGATCCGGATGGCGATAGCCTGATGATTGAATCGGTCACGCAGCCGGGCCACGGTGCCGTTGTTCCAAGCGGCGCAACGCTCGTGTACACCCCGTCTCCCGGCTTCTTCGGAGCCGATGCCTTCACATATGTGGTCTCCGACGGCCGTGGAAAAACCGACACTGCGACCGTTGCCATCACGGTTCTTGAGGCCAACGACTCGCCGATCGCACAGGATGACAGCATCACAACCCGTGGAACCGATCCGATCGAGATTGCCATCCTCGGGAACGACACCGATCCCGATGGCGATCCTCTTGTTGTGGAATCGATCGTCCAGCCCGCGGGCGGAACCGTGATCAACAACTTCGCCACACTCTCCTACATTCCGAGACCTGGATTCAGCGGCACAGATACATTCGAATACACCATCTCCGATGGCAGAGGCAGGACGGACACCGCCACGGTCATCGTGACCGTAACAGCAGAGAACCGACCTCCCGTAGCGCAGGATGACAGCGCTGCGACCGACGAGGGCGTCCTCGTGACGATCTCTGTGTTGGCCAACGACAACGATCCGGACGGAGACTTCCTCGTGGTCGAGACGTTCACCCACCCACAGCATGGCACGGTGCTCAACGCAAGAACAGGGATCTCGTATATCCCAGATCCAGGGTTCCAGGGGATCGACTCGTTCGTATACAGCGTCTCCGACGGAAACGGGGGAAACGACACAGCGACCGTGACCGTCGCGGTCGCGGGTGCCAACAATCCTCCGTTGGCTCAGGATGACAACGGCGTCACAGATGAGGGAGTCCGCGTAACAGTTCCCGTCTTAATCAACGACGGCGATCCAGACGGCGATGACATCGTGATCGAGTCCGTGACGGATCCGGAGCATGGAATAGTCGTCAACGACAAGACTTCCCTGACCTACATTCCGAACCCCGGCTTCAGTGGCGTAGACGCGTTCGAGTACACGATCTCCGATGGAAACGGGGGCACCGCCACGGCCACTGTCTTCGTTGCCATCGCGTCTGTCGATGATCCACCAACAGCACAGAATGACAGCAGCACCACCGAGGAAGGCGAACCGGTCTCGATCTCTGTGCTGTCGAATGACAGCGATCCTGATAACGACACGCTGATCGTCACATCCGTGACACTGCCGGCTCATGGCACCGCCACCGTCGCCGGACTATTCGTCAACTACGTACCGGACGAGGGGTTCGTCGGAACCGACACATTCAGCTACACGGTCGCAGATGACCGTGGAAACGAAGACAGTGCAACGGTAACCGTCGGCATCTTCGGCGGTGGTGGTGGAGGTGGCGACGAAGAGAGCCTCCTCCCACACAAGGTGGTGATTAGTGAGGTTGCATGGGCTGGCACGGCAGCGGATCCGAGCGATGAGTGGATCGAACTGAGAAACCTTGATACAGCTCCAGTCAATCTCGACGGGTGGGAGCTGCGATGGCGCCGCTCGCATCCATCGACCCCGCAGGAGCAGATCTGGAAAACGGTCCAGCTGTCAGGCGTTGTTCCCGCCGCATCGGGTGCGGTCATCGATGATCGCACGCTCGCTGCAAATCCGGAGGTCTCCCTCTCCAAGCAGGACGCCGCAATGCCCGCCTGGTTCCTGTCGGTCGACGTCGACGATCCGGAGACCGGGTTCTTCGTGCTCGAGCGACGCCACGACGATGCAATCGGAGACGTCCAAGCCGATCTTCTGTATGACATTGGGCAGAAGCAGAACCTGGAACTGTCCGATCTCGGTGAGGTCATCATGCTCGTGGACGACCTGGGCAACATCATCGATACCGCAAACGCCTCAAACCTGGGCCGCGACGGATGGGCTGCCGGAAGCGCGACGACGTTCGGCACGATGGAGCGAACCGATCCATCGTCCGCTGACACCGCCGCGAATTGGCACACCAACGCCGGAATCGTCGCCCATGGGGAGAATTCGCGAGGGCACCTCCTCCGCGCGACCCCTGGTGGGGCAAACTCCCCCGTGTTCGAAGAGCTTGCCGTATTCGCCAAGATGGAACCTTCTACGGTCCGCG
>Ga0272441_10000814_pt1 | contig 68563 bp, 72 predicted proteins | sample SSMProp6N_FD_193582 | JGI IMG/M metagenome (GOLD analysis project Ga0272441, IMG submission 193582) | Marine sediment archaeal communities from Little Sippewissett salt marsh, Falmouth, MA, United States - SSM-Prop-6N | ecosystem: Environmental > Aquatic > Marine > Wetlands > Sediment ...
CGGGGGCGGCATTTCAGAACCGAGCGGTCAGAGACCGCCGACCCCATGAGCCACACCCCCGTCGAAGTCAGTCTACCTCAACTGAGGTGTGGTCGTCTCCGTACAAAATCCAATGGTAGACCCCGAAACCGATCCCGATGCGAGACAGAGGAACATGGCAGCACCTATTGACCTGATGGATAGGTGCACGGCCGCCAGCGATAGCGCACCGCTACGAGTGTCTCTCGACCAAGCCATCTCACGGCTATGAATGCGTTTGCCAAGGCATCCCTTGCTGTCACGACCGAACCCGACATAGACTTGCGGTGTACGTGAGGAGAGCTGAAGGCACGGACGTCGTGCCTCATTCTTGGTCGCGAGGAGGCCCGTGATGCAGAAGCGAGTTGCTGTCTTGATTGCCACCCTGATCGTTTTCTCCGTTGGAGCTTTGGCTGTGGAGTGGGAGGAAACCGACTGGGGCGCCGAGGTCGTTCTGAACTCGAGCACGGGGCTTCCCGCCGTTGTCTTTCACGCAACGTTGGAGTACTCGGAGTACCCGGACAACTACTACCTCGATGGCGGATGGGAGATCTACGAGATCGTCAACGGCGTCCAGATCCCGATCGAGGGGGCGCCCACGACGGCGAGGATCGGCGGCGACACGCTGACGATCGCCTCGGCGACGAATCAGATCACGATCGAGACCGGCAAGTCGTATGGCGCGAAGCTGTTCCTCCAGGACACAGTGAACGGGCTCTCCTACGAGCGCACCTTCAGCTACAGCCCCAGTGAGATCCTCCCCATCGGGATTTCTCTCCGCGGCTGGGACGGCTCGTTGGAAGAGATCGACCTCAGCGAGCTGCCGGACGAAGAGATCGAAGAACTCGCCCTGTTGCACGACATGGTCAAGGGATACGCAGCCTCTCCCGACGGACAGACGGTCACGGCGTTTCTCCGCGGAGACGCCGCCGCACGGCCGGACACGGCCCTCCTTCTTAATGGGCCGGTCGGCGAGGGAGAGGAAATCGATCGATGTACTTACTCGGCCTGCGGCGCCGGCTGCTGCAGCACGTGCGTCGAACATGAAAAGGAAGAGGAGTCGCCGGCTGAAGAACCTGAGGAGCCGGCGCCCGATGTGCGTATCGAGTGCATCGTGTACGAGGGCGCCCACTTCGAGGAAGACGGCAACGAGTACGTTCAGATCAAGAACTACGGCGATCTCGGCCAGGATCTCCTCGGCTGGACACTGTCCAAGCTCAACGACCGGAACCATGTCTTCACCTTCACCGAGAGCTACGTGCTCGAGCCGGGGATGTCGATGCGCGTGTACACAAATGCGCTCTATGCCGGCGAAGACGGCTTCTCGTTCGGCCTCAAGGAGAGCCTGTGGACGAACGTCGTGGTGTATCCCGTCTCGCTCGTCCTGCTTCCGGTGCCGCCGGGCAGCATCTCCTCGGCCGGAACGGCGATCACGTTCCGCGTCGTCCTGACGCTGTACACGTACACGCTGTCCTCACGCAACGACATCGCGTTCATCCAGAGCCAGCTCACCCAGTTCGGCCAGGAGTTCGAGGGCAGGGTCTACGCCGGATCCGGAAGCTCGATCCTCGGCGGAGGCAAGACCGTCTTCGTACACGACATCGCCATGCAGATTCTGGAGGCGGCGGCAGCAGAACTGCGGAATCGATAGCGACCAAACGCCGGTCTTGGGTACGTGAAGCGGGCCCGACGTGCCTCGTTAGCTTTCGGGTTGCGAGGCCGCGGGCTCGTTGAGGCCGGCGGCCGCTTGCTCGGCGGAGAAGCCGGAGATCAGATGACAGGCGATCTGGTGCCCGGGCTCCACGTCGACAAGCTCCGCGGGAATCGTTTCGCAGCCTTTCATGGCAAACGGGCAACGCTGCCAGAACCGGCAGCCCTTCGGCGGGTCGATCGGGCTGGGCGTATCACCCTTAAGCAGGATTCTCTCGCGCGATGACTCCACGTCCACATCGAGGACTGCCGACAGCAACGCCTTGGTGTAGGGATGCTGCGGATTGGCGAACAGCGCGTCGGAGGTTCCCGCCTCCATCACCTTGCCCAAGTACATGACGAGGACGTTCTGACAGACGTTCTTGACGACGGCCAGGTTGTGCGAGATGAAGACGTAGGTAAGGTTCAGGCGCTCCTGGATCTCCATCAACAGATTCATGATCTGCGCGTGCACCGACACATCCAGGCCACTGACCGGCTCGTCACAAATGAGGAACCGCGGATTGAGAACGATGGCACGGGCGATGCCGATGCGTTGACGCTGGCCGCCGGAGAAGTCCGAAGGATTGCGATGTAGATCCTCCTCGTCCAGCCCGACCAGCTTCAGCAGCTCCAGGACCTTGGCCTTCATCTCCGCCTCGCTGGCCCCGCCGCGGATGTACATCGGCTCCTTGATGATGTCGTAGACGGAGAACCGCGGATTGAGTGAGGAAAACGGGTCCTGGAAGATCATCTGCATGTTCCGCCGGGACTCCTTGAACGCCTTCGGTTTCAGGGCGTACAGGTCGTCGCCCTGGAAGCGCACGGTTCCCGCCGTCGGCCGCACCATTCCGATCATCGCATTGCCCAGGGTGCTCTTCCCGCATCCGGACTCGCCCACGATGCCGAACGTCTCTCCTTCGGCAATGTTCAGGCTCACGTCCGTGACCGCTTGGATCCAGCGCCGCTTGCCGAACGGGTACGCCCGCTTGACCGGGAAGTCCACGGACACGCCGTCCATCTCCAGCAAGGGATCGGAAGATTGCCAGTTGCCCTTCACGGTCATGTCACACGCTCCTGACGTAGCGGATGCCAACACCGGATCTGCCGGCCGTTCTGCAGGGTTTCCAACCGGGGCATCTGCTGATCGCAGCGGAAGCCGACGTGAGAGCAGCGCGGATGGAAGTAGCAGCCGTCGGGTTTGTGCATCGGATGGGGCACGGTGTCCGGGATCTGAACGAACGCCTGCTTGTCATCCGAGAGCTTGGGAACAGACGCCAGCAGTCCTTCGGTGTACGGATGCCGTGGATCCGTGAACAGCTCCAGCACCGCGGCCCGTTCGACGATCTTGCCGGAGTACATGACGTACACAGTGTCCGCCATGTTCGCCACCACGCTCAGATCGTGCGTGATCAACAGCGCCGACACGTCATGGTCACGCTGCATCGACTTCAACACGTCGAGCACTTGGGCCTGAATGGTGACATCGAGGGATGTCGTCGGCTCATCGGCGATGATCAGCTTCGGCATGCACGCGAACGCCAGGGCGATGAGCACGCGTTGCCGCATGCCGCCCGACAGCTCGTGCGGGAAGCTGTCCGCGCGCGAACGGGCTTCGGGAACACCCACCAGTTCGAGCGCCTTGACGGTCTCTTCCCGGGCTTGCTTTCGGCTCATCTTGGTGTGGCGTCGGTACACCTCGTCGATCTGCTTGCCAACCGTCATCACGGGGTTCAGTGCAGTCATGGCGTCCTGGAAGATCATGGCCATGTCCTTCCCGCGGATCCGCTCCATGTCTCGCTCGGTCAGGTGGGTGAGATCCCGGCCGTCCAGCTGAAGCTTGTCGATCCGGCTGACGGACGGCGGCGTCCGGAGAAGCTTCATGACCGACAATGCCGTCACGCTCTTGCCGCAGCCCGACTCCCCGACCAAGGCCACACACTCGCCCTTCGTCGTCGTCAAATCGATGCCCTCGACCGCGCGGATGACGCCGCCGGGAGCCGGGAAGGCCACTTTCAGATTGCGAACCTCGAGCACGGTGTCAGTCATGGCCACCCTCCAGCACGGCGGGACGGGAAGGGGGTTCCGGCGGCGCAGCCGTCCCGTCGTCGTCCATCGAGTCGAACACTTCGTTCAGGTAGTCGTTGTTCAGGTGCTTGAACAGCTTGTAGATGCTGCTCGACGCCTTCATGCGCGGATTGAAGACCTCCTCCATGACGATGCCGATGCGCATGAACGAGAACACGGCCAGGAAGATGCCGGCGCCGGGCGCGAGGATCCACCACCATGCACCGAACAGCAGCGCGCCTCCGCCCTGGGCTTCGGCAAGCATCTTGCCCCAGCTGATCGCGGTAGGATCGCCCAGGCCCAAGAAGCTCAGCCCGGCCTCCGCAACCATGATGCCGGCGCACGTCAACGTGGTGTTCATGATGATCAAGTGCGAGGTCCCAGGAAGAATGTGCTTGGTCATGATGTACCACCGGCTCGCGCCGGCCAGCTCGGCGGCCTTGACGTAGTTGCTGTTCTTGAGCACCAAGACGAGCGAGCGGATGACGCGGGCCAGCCCCGTCCATCCGAACAACACGAACACGAGCACGATCACGAAGTAGCTCTGGCCCAATAGCCCGGTGAGAACGATGATCAGCGGCAGCGTGGGAATGACCAGCAACACGTCGACGATTCGCATGATCAGGTTGTCGACGAACCCGCCGATGTACCCCGCCATCACCCCCATCAACGCACCGAGGAAGGCCAGGATGATCCCCGTGCTAATCCCGATCATCAGCGAGACCCGCGTCCCGTAGATCAGCATGCTGAAGATGTCCTGCCCGGTTGTGATCGTCGTCCCCAACGGATGCGCCAAGCTGGGTCGCAGTCCCTTCTCCGCTCGTTGGGTGACGTCATACGGATCGTAGGGCGCCAGCACCGGGGCAAAGACCGCCACAAACACGAGGAGCCCCACGAGGATCAACCCCACTCTGCCCTTGGGATGCTGCCAAAGCTTCTTGATGAGGCTCAGGAAGGACCCGCCCCGTCGAGCGACCTGGAGAAGCACGTTCTTCTTGCTCATCGCCTGTCTCCGACGGTGACGCGGGGATCGAGAATGACGTAGAACAGCTCGGTCACCAGATTCGCCAGAATCGCGAACGCAGAAAGGAACAGCATGATTCCCATCATCAGCGGGTAATCCTTGGTGCTGTTCGCCTGCAGGAAGAGGGTGCCCATGCCCTGCCAGTTAAAGACCTGTTCGATGATGATGGCGCCGCCGATCAGGCCGCTGATGCTCATTCCGATCGAGGTCGACAGGGGCAGGAGCGCGTTGCGCAAGATGTGCTTGTACAGGACCGTCGTATGACTCAGCCCCTTCGCGCGGGCCGTGATGACGAAATCCTCGTTGGTCACGGCGATGACGCTGTTGCGGGTCGTCTGCGAGTAGCCGACGATGCCGCCGAGCGCCATGCTCATGATCGGCAAGGCGGCGTTGTTGAACACCACCTGAATGGCCTCCCAACTCCAGTCGAATTGGCCGACCATATTGGGGTTCGTGTAGGCCGGGAACAGCTCCAACTCGAACCCCAGATAGAACGACAACATCAGTGCAATGAAGAACGCGGGCAGGGCGACGCTGATGGTGGACGCGTTCAGCAGCAGCGTGTCCTGCCAGCGGCCTCGCTTCCAGGCAGCGAACGTCCCGAAGAGCAAACCGATGCTCAAGCTGATCAAGAGCGTGGTCACCGACAGGACCAGGGTCCACGGCAACCGCTCGCCGATCAGCGCGGTGACCTTGGGGGATCCGGCCTGCAAGGACGTTCCCAGGTCGAAGTGCGCGAGATCCTTCAGATAGCGGATGTATTGCTGGAAGGTCGACACGTCGAATCCGTACTGCGCCCGCGTGAACTGCTTGATGATCTCGTACTCGATCTCGGACATCGCGCCCTGCGGAGGGTAATAGCGCTCGGCGGGATCGCTCACGCCGATGCGGGGGATAAAGAAGTTGAGCGTCAGGACGATGAAGAAGATGAACACCGCATACAGGATTCTCTTGATGACGTAGCTTTTCTTCATCGCTTCACTCCTCCTTCCCCGCGGCAACGGCTCCGGCCGTGGCGTCAGTCCGCTGGATCTGCTGCAGGTTCGTCGTGTTGAACACCGTGGCGCCCGGAACGACCTCGTACCCGGTGTAGCGGTCCGTCCTGGCGATGGACACGATCTCCGAACTGTAGAGCGGGATCTTGTAGTACTGCTCCGCAATCACGGGCTGCAGATTGTAGAGCAGCTCGTACTTGCGGTTCAGATTGAGCGTGGACCGCATCTCCTCGATGTCCGCGGCCAGATCCTCCTGGACGAGTCGTCCGTAGTTGGACGTGCGCCCCAAGGCCACGAAATGGGCGTTGAGCATGATGTCCACGTTCACCAAGGAAAAGATCACGCCTTGAATGGTCATGTCGAAGCGGCTCGTGTACAGGTAGGTCGTCTCCGGCGTACTCCCCTTGGCCTGGTAGCGGATCTCGATGCCGATCTTCTGGAGCTGGATCTCCAAGAACGAGATCAACTCGATCTCGCCTGGATGACCCAGAATGCTGAACGAGACCCGCTGCCCGTCCAGGAGGCGATAGCCCTGCGCGTCCTTGTCGGGCAGGATCTGGTCCAGCAGGTCGTTCGCTTGTTGCAGCTTCTCCTCCTGATCGCCACTGAGAATGTCGGCGTTGGGGTTGTAGAAGTCGGCTAAGCTCTCGCTGATCAGACCGGCGCTCATCGGCGCGGCAGCGCCGTTGGCTACCAACCGAATGAGCATCTCGGAATCGACGGCCAGCGCAATCGCCTGGCGCACCGTCCGATCCGCCAGCAGGCTGCGCATCGCGGTCTGCTCGGAAGCCACCGGATTCACGTTGAAGACCAACGTTTGGACGTAGGTGCCTTCGGCGTCCGAGACGAAGAGATCGTCCCGGCCTTCGAACAGGCGCACGTAGTTCGCGCTCAGGCTGGAGTCGAGCATGTCGATGTGGCCCTGCATGACGGCATAGATGGCCACGTTGAGTTCCTGGTACAGAATCAGGCGGATCGTCTCCACGTTGTACAGCGGGCCGCCATCGTCCTTCGTCAGGTGATAGAGCTCGTTGCGCTGCAGAACGATTTGCGATGGGCCCGACCCCTCCACGTCCAGAACATAGGGGCCGCTGCCCACGGGATTCTGGTAGAGGAACTGGGTGCACTCATCGGGGTCGCGGCTGTTCAGCTGGCTGTCTCGACAGACCACCGGCGCCCACAAGTGCTCAGGCAAGATGAGGACTGTCGTGAACAGACTGGTGACCGCGCCCAACACACCGCGGACATGAAGGTAGACAACCCGATCCCGTTCCGACTCGTCAATGACGTAGCCGTGCTCGGCGGCTCCGTGGTTGTAGGTGAAGACGCCCTGCAACTGAAGTTCGCCGGCGTTGGAATACAGGTGCAACAGGTCGGCGGTCCAGGCGAGCGCGCCGGCGTGGTTCGACAGGCAGTTGTTCCTGGCGATGTCGAACGTGTAGTACACGTCGTCCGCGGTCACCGGCTCGCCGTCGCTCCATCGGGCACGGGGGTCAAGCTCGATTCTCACCGTCAAATAGTCCTCGGTCTTGCGGTTCTGCGGATTGGTCAGCGTCTTCACGCCGTCGGTTTCCAGCCGATCGTAGTCGATGCTTCCCGAATCGGTGACGATCGGCAGGCCTTGGGCATCCACGTAGCACCACTCGTTGGCGAGACTCGGCTCGAACTCGCCCGTGTCGTCGTCATAGGAGAACAGCGTGCTGTAGAGCATGCTGGCAATCGTGGGCGCAATGCCTTCGCGGGAAAGCCACGGCATGAAGGCGGACGGAAACGACGATTGCACCGCACCCACGTACAGGGTATTCGTCGCATCGGTACGACAGGGGTAGTCGATCTTCTGACAGCCCGTCAGAAGCAAGGCCGCACACGCGGCCAGCGTCAGCCAAGTGACGAGCAACCGTCGCCCTGTGGGCATAACCCTCCCTGCTGCGTTCGTTGTGCCTGTTTGGAAACAGACCCCGCCAGGTTCAGGCCGTGATGGCGCCTGGCGGGGCCTACCTAGCCTACAGATGAATTACCGCTTTACTGCTTCTTCAGGTTGAAGCCCAAGCCGCCGCCCATTCCGGAGCTGTCGTCCATCCCCGGGAGCGTGATGCTGAAGTTCAATCCGGACGCGCTGATCGTGCACATCGGCGCCGGGTCTACGTCCGAGAAGACGACCATGAGCGTCATGCCGCGCTGCAGCTCGAACGTTCCCGAACTCTCGATGACGGCTTGTCCGGCGGCGTCGGAGATCAACAGTTCGTAGCTGCCGTCCGGGTTAAGCGTGAGGACGGTGTTGTATTCGACCTCTTCTTCGTCCGTCGCCGAGCCGGCAAAGGTTCCCAGCACGGTCTCGTCGTACATGACCATGGCTGTTGCCGGCATCATGCCGATGACCTTGAAGCTGCCGGCGAGCACCATGTTCTCCAACGTCCCGGCGTAGGCGTCGCCGCCCTCTGGCGCGAAGGTGATGTCGGTGCCATCAACATCGTAGGATCCGGTTTCCTCGTAGAGATCCGGCTCTCCGACGTCCGCACTGTAGTGGAAGGTGCCGAACATGTCGAGAACTACGGTCGTGGCGGCGCTGTACATGGCCGAGGACTTCAAGCCGGTGTAGGTGCCGGCGTAGTCGGCGTGCGTGGCGACGCGCAGGAGGCTTTCCGTCCGGGAGCGGGCCATTTCCGAGGCGCGCACTCCGATCGTGATCCCGCCGTCCGCATCGATGGTTCCTTGCACAGCGTCTTCGTTTGCGGGATCAAGCGTGAACTGATCCCCGTCGATGTTCCAGGTTCCGTTCTCGCTGTACGTGTAGTCTTCTCCGCCCATGGAGAATGCGCTGACGAACTCATAGCGCAGTCCCGCCATCAGCGTCAGCGTGTACGCGTAGTCGACAGCGCTGCCCATGCCCGTTACGGAGTGTCCGCCGGCATACGTGCCGTAGTACTCGGACAACGCCAGCGTGTCCGCCGAAAGCGTATAGACAATGCTGGGATCATCTTCGTCTTCCGCGGTGAAGACGATGTTGCTCGAGCCGTACGGCACGGTGGACTGGAAGACGAAGTTCGGGCCGTCCAGCACGAACGTGGCCGTTTTCGGATTGTCCGCCGAGTGGTCCTCGTAGATCATCATGTAGACGCCTTGGCTTTCGCCGATCTGGCCTGCGCCCCGGCTCTCGCTGGGGTCGAACTCGAGATTCGGGCACAGCATGAAGTTGCCGTCCTCGTCGACCTGCAGATAGAACACCAACGGCATACCCATGTTGGTGATGTCAATCTGATACACCCCGGCGATCGACTCAAACTTGCCCGCGCCAAACGCAACGGCACCGACGATCAGCAGCATCGCCAACAAGAGACCCATCCCTGCTCTGAACTTCCTTCTCATATCCGTCCTCCTCCAGACGTGAAGACCTGCCCCTTTAGTCTCGGCTCGGCACCGATGTCACCCCGGCCGTACATATATCGGCACCGATACATCTTTCCTGCCTCACAATACACTCCGCATCCCACGCATGTCAAGACGTAAACGCCGCGTCAGCTGAAAAGCAGTTCCCACGTGCGTTTCGGGAATCGGGAATGAGTGCCCGCAAAGGACGTTGTCGGGCGTGAGCCGCCGCGCCCGACATTGACGACCCTCCTCAAACGAACTAGTATCGCTGCAAAATCGCACGTAGGGGAGTTTCACATGAAATCAGCTGAGACGTTCTTCAACTGGGCATTTCGATCAAGAGCACAGACAGTCATCAAGCTTCACGAGGGCGAGGAGATGTCCCGAGAGAAGGTCTTCCTCAGTTTTTGCTCTCACGATCCCGCGTTCATCTCTCACGGACCCGATGGGCTCAACGGCAGTATCAAGGGCGTCGGCTTCCTGCCCAAGCCCGAATACCTCGAAGAGGTCCTCGCCGCCTACATGAAGCACATCGAGAGCTACGACGGGGACGACCAGGCCTACAGCAAGCGCGGTCTCGGCGTGCTGGTCGAGCAACTCTACAGCCCGGAAGCACAGGAGCGCATCGATTTCACCCGACTGGGCAGCCTGGAGATGGCCAAGAAGCACAGCTGGAACAACTACCGTGCCGATCCCACCGCGACCCTCATCTTCTACCAGCCTCCGATGATCTCCTACGAGCTTCGAGGCACCATCGAGATCTACGATGAGGCCGAGTCCGGCCAACGCGAGCTGTACCAGCAGTTCATCAATGCCCAGCATGACGTCTACCATCGGCCCGACACCAACCGGTGGCTCAGGTACCCTGCCTACGTGTTCAACATCGAGGAAGTCTGGGACAATTGTGCCAGCAAGGACGGGTTCGGTACCCAAATGCAGTATCCGTACTGAGCTCCACGCTGAGGTCCGCGCGACACGGACTCCGTAGAATCTTCAGGAGCGGATCGACGCCCCTCGTTCGCGGCCTTCTCCTGGCGCGAACGCCGGGGTGGTTTCCGGGGAGAGGCGACGCCTAGTCGGTCGCCTCTCGAACGTCTTCCACACCGGCGATCGCGTCGCGCAGGATTTCCTGGATTCGGTTCTCCTGCTCGGCGGAGAGCGTGGGCAGGCTCCACAGCATGTCGTGGAGATCCATGAACAGCGGCCCGAGCGTGCTGAAGTCCGGACGTCCTTCATGCCATGTCGTCAGCCGCTCCGCGAACGATTCGATCGGCGCGGCATCGAACACCTTGGCGTACACCACGAGCGATCGCCGCATGCTGTCCAGCAGTTCTTGCTTGCTCTCCGCAGCTTGCGCGTAGGTGGCAGTGCCGTCGTCCGTGATCTGCCAACGGGACGTGCCGTCCGACTCCTCGACCTCACGGATAAGCCCCGCTTCGCGCATCGTGGCCAGCAACGGATACAGCGAACCCGCGGACGGCCGCCAGAATCCCGTTTCGGTTTCAATCGCCTTCATCAGGCCGTAACCGGTCCGTCGCTGCTCGCTGAGGAGCCGCAGGACATAGAACTTCAGGTGTCCGCGCCGTATCTCGTGCATGATAGACTCCTATTTCTCGGGGATCACGAACCACGCCTCATCGAAGGTTCCGTTGATCTCGTAGTCGAGCACACGAAGCTCCAAGACCAGATCATCGTTGTTGTAGATCGAGATTGCCACCGGTGCGGCGTCAAGGACGTTCAACCACACCACCTGCCGTTCGTCATCGATCGCCAGCGTAAGCACATTGACCTCGATCGTCTCGTCCGTGCCTTCCACCGCGTAGTTCTCACAGGCTTCGCCGACCTCGACAACCGACTGCTCCAGCGCGTCCGCCGCGGCCTGCGTGACGAAGTCGTACAGGAACCCCATCTCCTGCCCTTGGTTTCCGCCGCCTTCTCCCACGTCTTGCCAGACGCTGCGACTGAGGGCGGGAATGTACGTATAGAACTTGTCGCCGTTGAGGATCATCGTTTGCCCATCCACGGTCGTGGGGGCCGTATACAGGATACGCATCCGATCGGGCGGCACGAAGTCGAAGGTAAACTCGATCTGTGAATCGCTGCCGTCTTGATGTTGCGTCATGCGAATCGTCGCGGTGTACGCCGTGAGATCCTGCGATATTGCACAGACCGCCTCGATCGGATCGGCCGTTTGCCCGAGGCACGGCAGTGCGACTGCCGCAACCAGTATTGTCATCATCAAGAGCCGCCGAATGGTCGTCATTGTGCGTGTACCTCCGTCTTTCGTAAGGAACGAATCAGTAGAATCAGGGCGAAGCCGAATCCAATCACGCCGACCCACATCCCGAACCGGTAGATGCGCCCGTAGGCTCGGATGAGGTTGTCCAGCGCAAACAGGGAAGAGAAGTCCGTCTGCGAGAGAACGAACCCGGCGATCGTCGGCCCGATAATCCCGCCGAGCGTGCGGGAGAGACTGACAATGCCCGAGGAAACCCCCTCGCGGCCCTGTCCCCCTTCCCGCATGCCGATCACGTTGATCGGCGTCATCAGGCTTCCCAGACCGGCGCCCGCGACGCCGCTGCCTACGTAGTACGCCCACGTGGGCTGCGAAAGGGTCGTGATCAAGGCAAAGCCGAGCGTCATCGTCGTCAAGCTGAACACTAGTGCTTTCTCCGGCCCGAACCGATCGCTCAACGCGCCGGTGGCCCCGGCGGCAAGAATCATCGTCGCCGCCATCAGATTGATCGAGTAGGAGGCTTGCGCCACCGTGTAGCCCAGCGAGACCTGCGCGAAGCTCGGAAGGAACGTCTGGAAAACGAACATGCCGATTCCCCCGGCGAGCGCCGCGCCGATGACGGTGGCGAACGCCGGCTTCTTGAACAAGCTCAACTCGATCGCCGGCTGCGCCGTGCGCCGTTCGAAGATGAGGAATGCGCCCACCAGGACCGCAAGTCCTGCGGCATACGGCCAAACCGCCGCGTTCGTAAACGAGGATTCCGAGAAACCGCGGAAGAACATCATGAACGCCGCAATCGCGGCGCCGAACGTGAGGATGCCGCCGAGATCGAGGCTGAGAGGCTTCTTCTGTTTGAGCGTTTCGGGAATGGCGAAGGAAAGCGCCCAGCCGAGCAACGAAAGCGCGAACGTCACATAAAAGACGGCGCGCCAGTCAAACGCCTGATAGATGCCGCCGCCCAGGTTGATGGCCGCAACGACGCCGATGCCGAACGCGGCGCTGATGGCCCCCATTGCCAATCCCTTCCGTTGGCCAAAGTGCTCGTAAGCGATGGTCTGAGCAATGGGCAGCGATCCACTGGCGCCAAGTCCTTGCAGGAAGCGTCCGACCAGGACCCAGCCGAAACTCGGTCCGATCGCGCTGATCAACAAGCCCAATGAGAACACGCCCATCGATGCAATGTACACGCGCCGCCGGCCGACGGCATCGCTCAACCGCCCGATCAGCGCCATGCCCATCGCATAGCTCAACATGAACAGCGTAATGATCCAGATCCCGTACGCCTGCGAAACCCCGAAGATCTGATCGAGATTGGAGATCAACGGAACAACAATCGTGATCCCCATCGCACTCAGGAAATTCGTCCCTGCCAATGCCAACAAGACACGGCGTCCTCTCATCCTACCTCCCACACCTGAAAACCGCCCGATTCATCGGCGCGGATATATCGGCGCCGATATATACACGATTGCGCCCCCTGCACGCAAGTGTCCCCGTTTCTCTGCAACGGGAGACGGACGCCGAATCGAGTCCGCATCGACGTGCGCCCGCAGGAGGAGGTCTACGATACAGAGGCGAACGATCTCAGACGTCCGCAGGACGAGAGCGCCCCCTCCTGCGGCGCGGCCTACTGTCGCTTCTCACGCGTTGCCCATGTCGTCGAATGGGATGGCGGCCGTGCCGTAGATGCCGTCGTAGCCGGGCTCGATGGTCACGTTTCCGGCGCGCATCTTGGCGATTCCTTCGAGAACGCGGTCCGGCCCAGCTCCTGCCAGGTCGTCGAGCGAACGTTCCAACAGGATGTCCAGCTCGGTTCCGCTTCGTTCGAGCATGGCATCGTAGATCGTGCGCACGGTCTTGGTATTGACGCCCTTCCCGACGGCTTGGGCGACGATCTCGGCCAGCGGGATCAGACTCCGGTACGGGGCGTCGAGGACCGGTTCGTCCCGGTCGGCCAGCTCTTCCACGCGGTGCAGCACGCCGAGGGTCAGCGGCTTGCCGCACACCGGGCACAGGTCGCCGGCGGCACTTGACTCCTCGGGCGATCGACGGACGCCGCAGGCGCGGTGCCCATCGTAGTGGTACTTGCCTTCTTGAGGATAGAACTCGAGCGTGCCCGCGTAGCCTTTGCCGGTCCGGAGAGCATCTGCCACCGCGGAGAACGTGACGCGTTCCAGATCGAGGAGGGTTGCCTCGCGGGCCAGGTTGCGCGGCGAGTGGGCGTCCGAGTTCGAGACCAACCGCAGTCCGTCCAATGCCGACACCCGCCGGTTCATCGGTGGGTCGCTGGACAGGCCGGTTTCGACGGCCCGGATGCGATCCGTGTACTCGCCGAAACAGTCCTCCATCGCGTCGAATCCGCTCTTCGAACCGAACACGGAGTACCACGGCGTCCAGATGTGGGCGGGGATGAGCACCGTCTCGGGCGAACGCTCCCAGACGATCTCGCAGAACGCGCGCGCGGACAGTCCGAGCATCGGCCGTCCGTCGTAGTCCACATTTCCCCGCAACGCAAGCGCGTCTCGGATGCCGACGGCGTCGTCCAACGAAGGAACGATCAGCACGACGTGAATGCGCCGGCCACGTCCATCGTGCCGCCACACCAGACTCACCTCGCCGGTGACGAGGAACGTCACGTCGCCTTGTCGATACGCACCGTCGTCCGCCTCACGAAGCCCCGCCGACAGGCTCTGCAGCCAGCCTGCGTGCGTGCAGTCGCCCGTCCCCAATACGTCGATCCCCTTCCGCTTCGCCGTCTCCGCCAGCATGGGCAACATCATCTGAGGACTGGTTGAGGCGGCATAGTGCGAGTGGATGTGGAGATCGGCAATCCGGTTCATTCGACGCTGAAGTACCCCCACGGATTGCCGCAATCGGCGGCGAACGCGTCGACCTCGACGGTCGCGTAGAAGATGCCGGCGTGGTATTCGGCCGCGTCGATCGTGTACGAGACCCGCTCGCCGGGATCGAGATCCTCCAATACGGTGACACCGTCGCTCAACCGCACCCCGTCGATGTCGTAAAACTTGGCCTTCACGACCACCGTTTCCAAGCAGACGTCGGAGCGGTTGCCCGCGAGTCCGGTCACGCGAATCGGCCATCCGAGCGTCAGACGCCAGTTGGGATACACCTCGGCGGCAAGGAAGACCTCGACCGGCTGCGTCACGGTGCCGGACGCGCCGCACGTGTCGATCACAGTCAGGGTGACGTAATACGTTCCCGCTTCGGTGAACCGATGCGTCACCACGGGCTCGGTCGTGTCGACGATCGTCCCGTCATCGAACGCCCAACGCAGGGATGCAATCGGACGACCGGACACCGGTGTCGCTGTCGAAGCGAACCGGAAATCCAAGGCGCCGAGCGCGCCGTCGGGACAGACGGCGAAGTCGGCAACCGGACGTTCCACCGGACCGAGGCAACCCGAAAGAAGCAGAGCGATTCCGGCAGCGGCGGTCAGCAGAGTGCGCCGGCTCATTCCGCCTCCTCGATGCCGTCCCATCCGAACAGCTTCAGGTCGATGCGGCCGTTCGTCCCGAAGACCACGCCCTCCGCCTGCAAGCGGGAGATCTGCTCGCCCCCAATGCTCGACTCGCCCTTGGCGTTGACGACGCGGTGCCACGGAATGTCCGGCCGTGGTCGTCCGCGCCCCAGCGCCGCCATAGCGTAGCCCACTTGCCGTGCGCCCCGCGGAATTCCGATCATCGCGGCAATCTGCCCGTACGTGGCGACGCGGCCTTCCGGAATGCGCTTGACCGCCGCATAGATGCGCTCGTACAAACCCTCTGCCATACCGACCACCTCGTGTCCAAGCCTACGCTGGAGGGCCCGTGTACACAAGACACCCGCGCGAGCGCGCGATACAATGAGTGCCAATCAGGGATCCGGGAGGCGTCATGCTGAAGACCAATGCCGATCGTGTCGTAGAGTTCGTTCTGCAGTGCCAGCCGGGGCCGCCGAAAGGCAGGGCGCGTTGGAGCGTCGATCATGAGGGCGGTCCGTTCGTGCTGCCGTCCATCGGTGGCATCACACTGAACGTTGCCGTCGGAGATCCGGCGTTCGGCTGGGCCGGCGATCACGTCGAACCCGGCGTCAGTTGCACGGCCAACACGAACAAACCGTTCGAGCACCCCAATACCTCGCTGCAGTTGTATACGTGCGCTGGCAACCGCGCCACGTTGATCTCCGGAGATGCCAAGGGCAGCACGGGGTATGCCATCGGCCACCACGGCGGCAGCGAGCACGTCATCGTCGAGTTCCCGCGTGAGACCAAGGAGAAGATGTCGTACGACGACAAGGTTCTCATCCGCGGCCGCGGTCAGGGATTGAAGCTGACCGACTACCCGGAGATCTCCGTCTTCAATCTCGATCCGGACCTGTTGCAGAAGATGCGCATTGAGGAGGCAAACGGCGTTCTGCGCGTCCCGGTGACGACGCTCGTACCGGCCGCGTGTATGGGCTCCGGCGTCGGCGCAACGATGCCCGGTACCGGCGACTACGACATCATGACCAGCGATGCGAACACGGTTGAGGAATACGCGCTGGACAAGATCCGGTTCGGGGACTTCGTCGCGCTGCTCGATCACGACAACCGATTCGGACGAACCTATCGGCAAGGCGCAATCACCATCGGCATCGTCGTCCACTCGGACTGTCTGCTGTCGGGACACGGTCCCGGCGTAACGACGTTGTTGACGGCGAGCACCCGCATCATCGAGCCCGTGATCGATCCTTCCGCCAACATCGCCGACATCCTCGGCCACGGAACGCATGCAGAGCCCGAAGAGAAGTAGGGAAGCGAACGCCGTGAAGCGAGGAACCTAGTCTGACGACGTTGCGAGGTCGATCCAGTACCGGCAGACCTCGCCGAGTTGTTCGACCTGCCTACAGCCCTCGAGGCGGCCGCCGCATTTGGTGATGACGCCCGCCGATGCGACATTGTCGCGCTCACAGGTGACCAGCAGTCGCTCGATCCCGAGACCTTGCGCCAGGTCCATCGCCGCGTGAAGCAGCCTCGTGCCGTGGCCGTGCCGGCGTTGTGCAGGGCGCACGCTGTACCCAACGTGTCCGCCGAACTGGCGCAGTCCGTCGGTCAGGTAATGACGCACATTCACAACACCGAGAATGGATCCGTCATCCAAGAGAAAGCGCGTCGTCGCCGGCACCCAGCCTTGAGGCAGACCTTCTCCTTGGGACTGATCGTCAAACCCTTGCACTGTCTGCTCGAACGTCCACTCCGGATCCGGAAGAAACCCCGGGATGTGCTCTTCTCCCGCATCGATGAACTCCGACGTGAAGTCGAGCAGCGCCCTCTTGTGCCCGTGGGAAAGCGGCACGATATCCATCGCGGCACCTCCGCAGGCCGCTCGCGAGAAGCGACCTCGCCCGCAGGCTACCCGATGTGAAGTTGCCGCCGCAAGCAGCGCACGCGATCACGTCACGCTTCGTCGCGTCTCAGCGCACATCCGGCGTCGTTGCGGCAGACAGCTCTCGGTTCGCCGATGACTCGAAAGACGACGCCCGATCAGCGACGCAGGTCGGGCAGCATGTCGACCGTCCAATCGAGGCTGAGCTCGAGCAGCTTCGCGCGCGTCGGGGCCCCGGTTTCGTGATCCCACCCCTGGACGTCGTAGTAGAGCCTGATCGCGTCGCGCATTTCCTCTTCGGCGATCGCGGCACCTTCTTCGCCATTCTGGATGAGGGGTTCGAAGAAGCGCGGAGGCGGCGCGTCATCCTCTGGAGTCAGTCCCTCCCGTGCGTTGTACAGACGAGCCATCGCCAGCGCCCGTTCGCCCGCCTTGAGCAGCTCTACGTCGGTGGCGTCCCAACCGGTCACGCTTCGGATGATGTCACGCATTTGCCCGAATCCGTACGGCAAGAACATGCAGATCCCCACGCAATTGTCGAGGACGCGAGCACGGATCGCCGCGGCCGCCATCACGGCCTTGCTCGGCGGAAGCGTCGTTCGTTCCAGCGGCTCCGAGAAGATGCCGTACGGATGCAGACGCATCGCACCGCCTGCGGAGGCCACGGACGAGTCGTGGAAGTTGTGCATGTGATCGGCGCCCGTTGGAGAGGTCGCGTAGCCGATGCCTAAGCCAAATTGCCATCGAGGATCGTGCATCGGGTATTCCTGTCCCTTCGTGTGGACGACGAACTGCTCCGATCCACGCCCCAGCCGCTGTGCCGCGCGAAGCGCTCCGTCCGCCAGCCAGTCGCCGAACCCCTCGCGATGTGCGATCGCGTTCACCCATTGCGTCATGGCGGCATGGTCCCCGAACCGCGGCTCGATACCGCCGGTATCTTTCGCCGTCAGCAGGCCCCGCTCGCAGCACTCCATCGCCCAGCTGATCGTCACGCCAGTGGAGATCGTGTCCAACCCGTAGGCATTGCACAGCTGGTTGGCGTGGATGACCGCGTCCAAGCGATCGACGCCGCACAGAGAGCCCAAGGCAGCCAGCGTCTCGTACTCCGGGCCGCCGTAGACGGGATCGGATGCGTACTCTCCCTCCACGCGCGTCACCCGCTTGCAGCCGATCGGGCACGCATGGCATGACTCTCGGCCGACGAGGTACTCCTCGGTCATCGTCGTGCCGGCGATCTTGGAGGCACCTTCGAACGTCCCTTCACGGAAGTTACGCGTCGGCAGGCGCCCGACCTCTTGCATCCCAAGGATCCCGCCGCCGGTGCCGTGCTCGTGGAAGTCGGCCCAATGCTCACGGAGTCCAATCACGTATTGAACGAGTTTCTTGGCGCCTTCGGGGTCGGAGATCTCCACCGTCCCGGTCCCCCGCACTGCCACGGCTCGGAGCTTCTTCGATCCCATCACCGCGCCGATTCCCGTGCGGCCGGCGGCACGGTTGTTGTCGCTGATGACGCACGCGTAGCGCACGAGGTTCTCCCCGGCGATGCCGCACTGGATGACGCGGATCTTCTCGTCGTCGTGCTCCGAACGGATCGCTTCCTGAACCGCTGCGGTCTCTTGTCCCCACAAGGACGTCGCATCGTGAATCTCGGCTTCGCCGTCGCGTATGAGGAGATAGACCGGCGTCTCGGACGCCCCGGCGATGATCACGGCATCGAATCCGGCACGCTTCAACTCCGTGCCCCAGAAACCGCCCACCTCCGCAGCTCCGAACCCACCGGTAAGCGGCGACTTCGCGCCGACTGCGTGTCGGCCGCTCCCGGGAATCGGCGTTCCCGTAGCCACGCCCGGGGCGAAGATGACTGCATTCTCCGGATCGAACGCATCGATTCCCTGAGGTACGTTCCGGAGCAACTCGTGCGCGATGATGCCCCACCCTCCGAGGTACATCCGGTAGTACGAGTCATCCGGTGTCTCAACCGATGTGACGCCGTTCGTTAGATCGACGCGCAGTACCTTTCCACAGTAGCCGTTCGGCATGGTGTCTCCTCTTCTGCAGCTCGCGGCCGCGCTTCGTCTTCCGCAGGACTCGGCCCCTCGCATCCCGTCGCATTCGCCTCTGTCCCCTCTATTCTAGTCGCAAGCGCGTTCCTGGTCCCGTCCTGTTCATCCAACCATCGCTGATTCACGTCTGCGTGAGGGAATCCAACAGCTCGTCGATCTCTCGCACTTCAGTCGGCGAAAGTGGCCCCATCTCCATTGCTTTAGCGTTTTCCAGCACTTGCCCCTCCGTTCTGAAGCCGGGAATGGGAACGGTCCGATTCGATTGGGCCCAGATCCAGGCAAGGGCGCCCTGGCTCGGCGTTCTGCCTCGACTCGTAAGTACGTCGCGCATTCGCTCCACCGCTTGGAGCATTCGCGCATGTTGTCCGTCCCGCAAGTTCCACCCGCGACGAATGTCAGTCGGAGGAAATGCCGTGTCGGCAGAGAGCGTTCCCGTTAGGATTCCCATCCCCAGCGGGCTTCGGATCAATGCACCGAGATCATCCTCCTCGCAACGGCCGAGCATGGCCGGGGATCGCTGAAGGATCGAATGCGGGAATTCGACGACGGAGAAATGAGAATGCTTGGCGAACCCGTCCAGTCGTTCCGCCGCGTGAGTGCTCCACCCGTACGTCCTGATCTTCCCCACCTGCACGAGATCGTTAAGCACGATGGCGATCGGGTCCGGATCCGCATCGAATCCGCTCCAGTGCAAGAGGAAGACGTCGATGTAGTCGGTGCCCAGCCGGCTCAGGCTCGCCTCGCAAGACGCGCGGATCGATGCGGGCGATGCGTCATGCCCAAGGTAGATCTTCGCTCGCTCGTCGATCAGGTTACCGAACTTCGTCACAAGCACGACGTCATGCCGGCGGCCTGCGATCGCCTCGCCGATCACGCGCTCGCTGTGCCCGCAGCCGTACGAACTTGACGTATCGATGAGCGTAATCCCATGATCCAGTCCGGCGCGGATCGCGCGAATCGATTCCGCGTCGTCAATCGGACCCCATCCGCCCGGGAACGGCTTGGAGCGGTCTGTCTGCCACGGGATGCTGTCGAAGTCGGTTCGCCGGAACGGTCCCCCGATCGCCAGGCCGCCGAGGCCCATCGGACTCGCCATGATCTCGCTTCGTCCCAGTCGTCGCTCGTTCATCGAAGTGCCTCCCTACCTCGCAACCGGCTTGTCCTCGTCATCCGGATTGGTTCCAGGCGGTCTGCAAAGATCCAGTCGTTCAGACACCCAAGCGACGCGATCCGACGTCGCCCGCTCGCCGAGCTCGTGGCCGGCGTCGTACCACGTCAGCTGCCTGGGCTGCCCCGCCGCTTGGAAGAACGCCTCGGCGCGTGCAACGGGAACGTGCCGGTCCTCTTCCCCGAACTGGAAGAGAAGCGGTGCGGGAGCCAGGCTCGCAATCCGCCGTATGGGGTCGAGGTCCCGCATCGATTCGACATACGCCTCGCGCGCGGCCCCGGCCAACTGCGGATAGTAGAGGAACCAATCGGACAGCCTCGGTGTGCCCGCCATCAACACATAGCAGCACGGACGCGGATCGACACTGCCCATGATCACGCCGTACATGGCGCCGAAGTCGTGCCCCACGTAGCCGACACGCTTCGCGTCGACGCCGGACTGCACCAGGAGTAGGTCCATCGCACGCCGAAGCTCGATCACGGTGTCGATCGACGCTCGATAGTCGTCGGCTTGCGTTCTCTTGAGAAACCACTCCCGATCCGACCAAGGTGCTTCGATCAGCAGTGAAACCGCGCCGCGCTGCGCCATCGTCTGTGCCTCGCTGAAGAACTCGGTCCTGTTCGATGTCGGAGCGGCCGGTTCGTACCAGTGAACGTAGAGAAGGCCCGCGTGGGGGCTTTCGCCGGTAGGTTGCACAACGTAGGCCGCCCGACGTCGATCGGGCAACGGACAGTACGTCAACTCCGTGCCGATCCAGTCGTCGTGAGTACGCGTTCCTACGGTCCGAACGTCCAGTGATACCGCAGCGTCATAGTCAAACAACCTATCACTCATGGGTCCTCCTCGTCTGCACCCGAGGCATCAGGCAATGCCCTGCGGGGACGGGTCACAGATCAGGATCCGGATCGCGGCGTCATCGTTGCGGAACAAGTGCAACTCGAAAACGTCTCCATCAATCCGACATGCAATCCAGTCGGAGCGCGGCCCCGCGTCCATCGGCTATTCTCCTTCCTGCGTCGCAGCCAGCCGCTCCAAATGCGCGTTGGCTCTACCGATGAGATCCAACAGCCCGGCCACTTCCTGCTCGCTGAAGGTCGGCCATCGTTCGAAGAACAAGCGGTCGAGTTCCCCTTCGTCCGTGTCATGGGCAGCAAGTCCCGCATCGGTGATCTCCGGGGCTTCGTACGTTCCTGCAGCATACCCCCGTTCCACAAGCGCCAACCAGGCCGCCCGACACGCCTCTTCGCTCACCGGCGCGTAGCGCTGAGCCACCGCGTGCAGCGTCGATCCGACGATACGAACCCGCCAAGGACGCCGCGGAACGAACCATAGCTGACGACGTACGAACCATTGGAGTGGATCGATGCCGCGCGCCGTACGGACGAACTGCTCCGCGTCCTCGTGACAGGCCACCATCGACCAGGCCAGCTGCCAATGCTGCCAGAGCCGCGGCGGCTCGTAGTTGGGTTGCAATCCCAGGCGCCGGCAATCGAAGATCGGGGTGGGAAACGACTCGGACGGCTGTTCCATCGATCGCAGGATGCGCTGATCGAAGTCAATCAACCGCTCCGTGTCCGCTTCGTCGAACGCGTCTTCGCCCAATCCATCGAGCAATCCGCCGACGCGCGCCAGCCATGTCTCACAAACATCCATCCCTAGCGGCGTCATTGTGTAGGCCGCTCCCGCGGTCGTCATGAGGCCCACGTCACACAGCCGTCCAAGCGCCGCGTCGATCTCCTCGAGCGAGGAGAACGGATACCGGACGAGGTAGTCGGCCGCTCGGATCCCGGATCGATCGAACCCGCTCACGAACCGCGTCAGGTACACGCGGTCCACGCCGTTCACCGGGCATCCGTCCATCAGGTGCCGCGCCTGTTCTCGCCGCTGTCGTTGTCCGGCATGCACCAGCAACGTCTCCACTCGTTGCAACTGGGGCCATGTTTCTCTTGGAATCTGCATGCGATCTCCTTTCCTAGACCCCCTCCAACTCCTCCCGGATGGACGCCACGATTCGATTGGCGTCTTCCAATTCAGCGGCCAACAACGGACCGTGCCGCATCGCATCCGCATTCTCCCGAACCTGTTTCTCGTTGCGCGCGCCGGGAATCGGGATCGTTCGTTCGCTCCGTGCCCACACCCACGCCAACGCACCTTGCGCCATCGTTCGCCCTCCACGGGTCAGGACATCGCGAAGCTCCCCGACCATTCGGAGCGTCACGGCCCACTCCGGCTTTGTGAAGTCGATGTCGTATCGCATGTCGTCGGCAGGGAATGTCGTCTGCGGCGTGAACTTGCCCGTCAGAATCCCGCTGGCCAGTGGCTTCTTGTTCACACACGCCAGGTCGTGATCGCGACACAGATCGATCATCGCACTGTTGCTGTTCAACACGTTCAGCGAAAACTGGATCGACGCGCAGCCGGTGCCTCCCGCGAACACGCGGGCGCGATCGACGAGATCCGTGCTCCAGCCGTAAGCTCGGATCTTGCCTTCCTTGACCAGCTGCTCAAGCAACGCACGCACCGGTATCGCTCTCTCCGGATCGAGACGCCCGGCATGCAGCTGATACAGATCGATGTAGTCGGTACCCAATCGCGTCAGACTGTTCTCGCAGTCCTGGCGGAGGTTGGGAAGGATCGCATCGTCGTCCGCGTGCATCTCCTTCGTACGTTCGTCAATCCGGTGCCCAAACTTCGTGGCGATGACAACGTCGCGTCGGCGTGCGCCGAGTGCCCTTCCCAAAACGCGTTCGCTGTGCCCGCAGCCGTAGTTGGCCGCCGTGTCGAAGAGCGTGATGTCGGCGTCGACGGCCGCCTGGATCGTGCGGATCGACTCCGCGTCATCCACGTGTCCCCAGCCGGCCGGCCTCGATCCTTCCTCGCGGACGATCGTCCACGGACCGCCGATCGCCCAGCATCCCATGCCGAGTGCGCTGACCTCGATGCCGCTCTTCCCCAGCAGTCGTTTCATGTCGCCTCCTTCTTGCTCAGTCGTGCGCGCCAAGCGCCCTTCGCGGATCGCTCAACGGGATCTGTTACGCGAGGTCTTCAGCAACCAGATCTCGGAGCCGCGACAGCTGCGTACGAACCCAGTCGGAGTTGAAGGTTTCCGTCCCCATGCGAAGCGGGCAACTGCTCATCACTCCCCCAATCCACCGGATCCACAGCACTGCCCGAAGCATTCGCCACTGTGCGTCATCCAGTTCCAGCCAGGGAGACGGACGCACACGAGCATAGGCCTGTCGGAGCACGCGCCAGCATCGATCGAATGCACCTCCCGCGTGTTGCTGTTGCAGACTGCTGCGAAGACGAGCCATCTCCATGGCTCGCGAACCGAATCGCGCGTTGCCGAAGTCGAAGAACACCACGTCGCCGCTTGGCTTTGCACGGAGATTGCAGAGTCCCAGATCTCCATGACACCACCCGATGTCCAGATCCTGTTGCGTTCCGGAAACCCCCAGCATTTCTTGGATTCGCTTGCGTAGCGCGCGCAACTCAGCGACGTCCTCTTGGTCAGTTAGCCTCTCCGCGAACGGCAGCAACATGGGTTCGTCGAACACAGTCGCAAGACGCTCGAGCCCGGCGTTATCTGCAGCGACATGGAGGCAAGACAAGGCGTCTCCCAGACATCGGAACGTTTCCTCTTCGTCCGGGTTGAGTAAATGCGGCGGCGCTGCCGCGAAGACGAGGGCAACGCGTGTCCCCTCCGAAGCGGAGATGGAGGTCGCGAAGCGTCCGTCGCGTCGAGGAATGGCCGGCACCACACTTGCTCCGCACGCTTGCAGAGTATTGACAAGTACTCCTTCAGCTTCCGCCTTTTCCAGGGAGTCCGGAGGTCGATAGATCTTCAGGTAGTAGGTCGGTCCAGACGTATGCACCTGATAGATGCCCGAATCTCCGCGCGAGAAGAAGACGCAGCTCGATACATTGGGAAGCTGGTATTGCGGGACGATTCGCTCACGCACCGCTTCTTCGTCGAGGACAGAAGACTGTGCCGGGAATGCACAGCGATCCGCGACCTCTCCGGTGTTGGACGCCGAAAGGCCATATCTCATACTGTCCTCCTGGCAATGGGGCTGGAGTGGCTAGGCCTCTTCTTTGCTCGGCGCAATGAAGTCAATCAGCCGCGTTCCAAGCGCAACGAGCGCTTCAGCGTTCACAGAGACGTACTTCATCCCGTTCTCCTTGCGCGTCGAAAGGACTCCGCCGGCAACCATCAACTTCAGATGTCTGGACACTGCAGGCTGCGTAATACTCATCTGATCCACGATCTGCTGCGCGTATAGCTCACGGTCTCCGAGAATCGCAAGGATCTCGAGCCGGGTCTCGTCGGCAAGCGCTTTCAGCGGGGGGAAGAGCTGCTGGATGGCTTTCGCGCGACTTCCCTCTGCACCTCTCTCAGAACGGCAGTTGTAGAGCAACACAAGCGTCTTCCCGTCAGGATCGAAAGACACAAACTGAACGAACGGTCCGGTGAAGCAACTGGGCACGAAGACAAGCGTCTTCAGATCTGGGAAGTTCTCCTCCACACCTGCAGGGATGTGTCGTCCCGCGACCCTAAGGAATGTCTTCGCGAAACCCTCGCTGTATTGGACCGATTGATGGTACCGTACGCTACGTTGCGCATGCGGACGGCAGGCCGCATGGCATTCCCTGTAGTGAGACTCCCAGAATCGAGTGACCGAAAGCACGAGCCGGGCCTTGAGGTCGTTTGGATGTTGAAGCAATCGCATCAGTTGCCCGAAGTATGCTGTGTCCGTCTCCGCAAGCTCGGTCCATTCGCACTCCGTGTCGACGAGGAAGGAGCGAAAGGCGGGTTCGTCGACAAGCGTGGGCACACGTACATCCTTCCCATGCTTGACTGCGGCTTCGTCCGCCAAGCCTTGGAGGATATCTTGAATCCCTCGCTCGATACGGTCTTCCGGCAGTGTCGTGATCCAGCCGATCAATGCGGTGAGCTCATCCGTGCGCGGGGCATTCCGAAGCAGCTCGCGGAGCAGGAGAGGTACGCCGATCGGTCCGACAACGAGCTGGATATCCTTGCGGAGATCCTCAGGCAACGCAGCGTAGGTCACGTAGACCCACTGATCGAATCCCTCGTAATAGGGTGCACGAGCGACGGTGGCCATGGAGCCAAGAACCGAATGCGCAAGAGAATCCACGAACTGCACATCCAGCTGTGCTTGTGAGTGCTTGCTCACGGGGATCACCCCCTGGAGTGTCAAGCACAGTATATAACGATATAATCATATCGTCAACTTGTGATCTGCCAGTCCTCTTCTGATTTGGATACGAAACCATCCCCGCAATGCGCCTCGGTTGGCGACATCTGAGATCTTGCGCCTACGACGGCCAGAACATGCCCCTACCTCACCCCATGCCGCAGCATCCTCTTGGAGACATCGAAAGCGGGAATCTGAGATCAAGGGCGTGGTCATCGAAGTGCCGGGCACAGGTTCAATCGCGAGGAAGGCGACGGCAGAGGAAGCGGATCCCCGCGAGCGGACCCATGGTGACATGATTTCAAGCCAACCTCTGCTACGCTGAGAATCTGCTGCCCTTGCATCGTCCATGTGATTCCGCAAGCCGGGCAGTATAATGCGCCTGGTGATCTGACATGTGTTTGGCTGCACCCGCGAAGGTGATCTCGATTACAGACCGGGAAGCCGTCGTGGACTACAACGGCGTTCGGACGACGGCGCGACTCGATACACTGGCTGAGCCGCTTGCACCGGGCGACTATGTCCTCATTCATACCGGGTTTGCTATCCGCCGGCTGTCGCCGGAGGATGGCGAGGAAACGCTTCGCTTGTTCGACGAATTGGCGAACTCACTTGATCTGAACGATGTGAGTTCGGACGAGGCGAACTCGGATCAGCAGGCTGAAGCGAACTCACTTGATCTGAACGATGTGAGTTCGTACGAGAATGCGGAGCATTCTCGTGTCGAGGACTCGGAGAACCCGGTTTCCTGATGGGGCGGCCGTTCGAGCTTGCCGATCCCAAGCGGGCGCGCCAACTCGCGGACGCGATCATCCTCCTTGCGCCCCCAACGCCGGTGAAGATTGTGCACGTCTGCGGAACGCACGAGATGGCGATCACTCAAAGCGGACTGCGGCGCTTCCTTCCGTCGACGGTCCAGGTTCTCGAGGGGCCGGGATGCCCGGTTTGCGTGACGTCCACCGCCGACATTGACGCGGCCGTCCAGTTGGCGGAACGCGGCGCCGTGCTCTGTACGTTCGGCGACATGACGCGGGTCCCCGGGACGCGATTGACGCTCGAGGGGGCACGATCGAAGGGATGCGACATCCGCGTCGTTCTCTCTTCGGCCGACGCGCTGCGGACGGCTCGCGAAACAGAACAAGACGTCGTGTTCTTCGCCGTCGGATTCGAAACGACGGCCCCCATGACAGCGGCCGTGTTGCTCGACGATCCGCCGCCCAACTTCTCCGTGCTCGTCGCGCACAAGAAGATCCCCGAAGCGATGGCCGTGCTCCTCGATCTGCCCGGGACGGGGATTCACGGATATCTCGCGCCAGGCCATGTCTCCACGATCATCGGCCTGCAGCCCTATCAACATCACCTCGGACGATTCGGACTTCCCGTCGTCGTTGGCGGATTCGAGCCGCTGGACATTCTCTATGCGATCGCGCTGATTCTTCGTCAGCTACGAGACGGCCGCGGAGTCGTCGAGAACGGGTTCCCGCGTGCGGTTGCCGCGGAGGGCAACCCGGCCGCTCTGACGTTGATCGATGCCGTGTTCGAATCGGCGACGGTCGCGTGGCGAGGAATCGGAGAGATCCCCGATTCCGGTTACCGTCTCCGAGAAGCGTTTGCCCCGTTCGATGCACGAGAACGGTTCGGCATCCACGGCCAAGCCGGAGAAGAGGAGATCCCCGGCTGTCGTTGCGCCGACGTGCTGACGGCACGCGCCACGCCTGCGGACTGTCCGTTGTTCGGACGCCGCTGCACCCCGCTGTCTCCCGTCGGCCCGTGCATGGTCGGCTCCGAGGGTGCGTGCAGTATCTGGTTCCGATACGGAGGACGTGAATTGCCATGACCGAATCAATCGATCGTATCTCCCCACTCCACGGCGCCGGCGGCGAGATGATGGAGCAACTGCTCGCCGAGCACGTCATGCCTCACTTCGCCGCCCGCTCGGTGGGCCGCATTGACGTCACCGCGATGGACGACGGCGCGACCCTTCGCCTACCCTCGGACGGGGAGCTCGTCGTCACCACCGACAGCCACGTCGTCAAGCCCGTGTTCTTCCCGGGCGGCGACATCGGAACACTGGCCGCGGCGGGCACGCTCAACGACTTGGCCGTGATGGGTGCGCGGCCGCTGGCGATTACACTGGCCGTCATTCTCGAAGAGGACTTCCCGATCGCCGATATCGATCGAATCGTCCGCTCGTTCGCCGGCGTTCTCGCCGAATCGGAGGTCGCCGTCGCCTGCGGTGACACCAAGGTGATGGGACGCGGCGAGTTGGACGGGATCGCCATCAACACCACCGGGATCGGCGTCGCCGACCGCGCCATCAGCGACGCAGGCGCGGAGGAAGGCGACGCAGTCCTCGTCTCCGGCACGATCGGAGATCACGGGATGGCCTTGCTGTCGGCTCGTGAGGCATTCCGCTTGGACACCGAACTGCGTTCCGACGTCGCGTCGGTCTGGCCGATGATTCGGTCGATCCTGCCAATCGGCGGCGTGCACGCCATGAAGGATCCCACACGCGGCGGTTTGGCCGCGGCGCTCAACGAGATGGCCCGTAAGTCGGGCTTGACCCTAGAGATCGAACAGGCCGCCATTCCGATCCGTGAGGCAGTCGCGGGGCTGTCGGACATGCTCGGCATCTCGCCCTTGGACGTCGCCAATGAAGGGAAAGCCATCATCATCGTCGCGCCGGAGGTCACAGAGAATGTGCTGGCCGCGCTGCGTGCTCACCCGCTCGGTCGCGACGCAGCCGTCATCGGTCACGTCGGATCTTCGCACCCCGGCCGCGTTGTGGTTACAACCCCCGTCGGCGGCCGTCGCTTCCTCGACATGCCGCTCGGAGATCCCGTACCAAGAATCTGCTAGCCATTCAAGACTGCTTGGCACGATTCCAAGACAGCCCCCCGCGAAGGCTGTCCGTTCGTCGATTGCAAACCCGAGTGTTGCCAACTGGAGTTCTAGATGTGGGCCAACGCGAGAATGCAAAGCTCTCTCGCATCAATCGGAGTGCTAGTAGGGAACCAACACGAGAATGCTTCGCATTCTCGCCCGAACTTACATTGTTCAAACTGGGTGAGTTCGCCTCGCCCGAACCGGAATGCCGACAGGACATCAATACGAGAATGCCCAAGGCATTCTCGTCCGAACCGGCCGCCGCAAGCGGCCGGTTCGCGTTCACTGCGTGAGCCAGCTGCGCCGGTCCTTGATCGTGCGTCCGCTCGACTGGCACTGCGGGCAGTAGTAGGTCTTTGTCTGGGCGTAGCGAATCTCCGCGATCTTCGCTCCGCAGTCCGGGCACGGTTGCCCCGTCTTCTTGACGATGCGCACGAACGAACGCGCGTGCGGAACCAGCGTAGGACCTCCGGCCCCTGCGCGAATCTCGTCGATGGCCCATCGCAGGACGTGTTGAACCGATTCGTGCAGGCGCTCGATCTCGTCATCATCGAGTGTGGGTCCGTAGCGCACGGGAGACAGCTTCGCGTAGAAGAGGATTTCGTCCGCGTAGGCGCTGCCAATGCCGGCGATGTTCGTCTGATCCGTCAGCAACTTCTTCAGCTGTCGCCGCTTGGAGCGGACCATCTCGGACAGCGCATCCACGGTGAAGGCGTCGGACAACGGCTCGACGCCTGCACGAGCGATGGACGGCACATCGTCCGGCCGCGCAACGATGTAGACGCACGCTCGGTGAATGTTTGCGTTCTCGATGAGACGGAGGTCGTCCCCGTCCTCGAACGTCCAACGAAACGCGGTCGCCTTCGTCGCCTTCGTGTCCGAGCGGCAAAGGACCAGGCGCCCGGCGAGCATGAGGTGAATCACCGCGTGAAGATCATCCTCGATCGTCAGAATGAGGTGCTTGCCGCGGCGGGCGATCTCGCGGAAGCTGCGCCCTCGCAGAGCATCCGGTGCCGGGGACACGGTTTTCAGGATCCCCGGATGGTGGACGGCGGCGTCCGCAATCGGACGACCGATCACGGCTTCCGCAAGCACGTCTTTCATCACTTCCAGATCGGGCAACTCCGGCATCGTCAACCTCCGATGGGATTATACCGCCCGGCCGCGGAACGGAAATCCCTCTCTTCCGGGTGCCCATCGTCCGATGCGAAGCGCACCGTGGTCTTGATGCGATCGCCCGAATCCTGTCAAGATGGTGCGAGGTGCATGATGCGCAGAGTGAACAAGGTCATTGTCGTTCGAGTCGTGATGCTTGCCACGTTGTTTCTGTGGGGATGTTTCTTCTCCGTCGCCGTCAACATCACCGGTACATGGGACGGCACGATGACGTGGACGTCGGGGCCGGCCAACGGTTTTGTCTATTCGCTGCACCTCGACCTCACGCACGAAGGACATGAGGTGACGGGCACCGTGACCCTTCACAGCCACTCGACCTACGACTTCGAGATTCCCATCGTGCAGGGTTCCGCCCGCAGCGGCAACATCTCTTTGATCGCGCGGGGCACGAATCCGTGGGTCACCGGAGAGCCGACCATCGAGTTTGCCATCGACGGAAGCTACGACCAGACCGGAATGTCCGGCGAGGGAACCCAGTCGATCGACGGCACCACGTACGCGTTCACCTTCAGTGTCGCGTTGACCAGCGAGCCGGTCACCGAAACCTCGTCGTTGCACGACTAGCTGTAGTACCAGATGCTGTCGTAGTCCTCCAGATCTTCTCCAAGCGACGCCATCCGCTGCAGGTACGCTCGAATCGAGACGTCCGCGTACGACCACGGTTCGACCGGCGCGATGCCCTTCTCCCAGGGATGGATGAGGTAGACGCGTCGCCCGTCGGGACGGATGGCAATCCACTCCCGGTCCTGGGCGGCCCGCAGATGGTGCTTGCCCAAACGCGGTACGTTGAAGACCGGCTCATCCGTGCGGACGATGCCGGGCAAGAGACGCGCCTCCTCCTTGCGCTCCTGCAGAATGCGCGCGATCGGGACCAGGTAGTCGCGATGCTCGGACTTCCCCTTCGTGTAGAACGTGTAGTACGGCACGATGCCCGCACGGTTGAGCGCCATTCGGGTGGCGACGGTCTGGAAGCGGCGGCTCGCGTAGACCGTGAAGACCAACTGATTGAACACGGTGATCCCGGCCCGCCGCAAATGGTTCACCGCCTGCGCCAGCTCCGGCGTAACCTCCAACCCGCTCTCGACATGCGTCACAACGGAGACGTTGCGAACGCCGACTTGCGCGGTGCTTCCCAGTCGTTCCGCGAACGCCTTCGTCACACGCATCGGCAGCGTGACCGGGACCCGTGTACCGATTCTCACGTGCTGGATGTGCGGCATGGCGGCCAGTCGATCAAGCACGTGGAACAGCACGTCGTCCGGAAGGATGAATGGATCCCCACCCGTAATCAGCACATCGAACACCGCGGGATGCTCCGCGAACCAGTCCAATGCCGGGTCCAGATCCTCGCGGCTCGGCAATCGCTCCCACATCATCGCATCATCGATCTCCCAGTTGCGCTGACAGTAGGAACAGACCTGAGGACACGTTCCGCAGACCTTGAGGATTGCCACATGAGGATACCGGCGCGTGATTCGCTCCATCGGCGACGTGTCGTGTTCCCCCATGAAGTCCAGCGCCGTATCCCTGTCCGCCTGATGCTCGACCATCGCCTGGACGAGTTGCAGCGGCGGCATCACCTGCGCGCGCACCTGGGCGTCGTTCGTGCGGGCGGATGACGCAAAGTCGAACAGCGACAAGTAGTAGGGCGTGATTCCCCACGCAACGCCGGCGCGCACGGCCTCGTGCACGGCGGTGGCTTCTTCGAGTCTCAACGGGACGAGCTTGCGCAGTGTGTGAAATCCCTCCCGTCCCTTGAGCACGTGGTGTGCCTGCCACTCCCAGTCGTTCCAGTCCTTCTCGGACGCACCCAGTGCCTCTCGGATACGCGCCGCGTGCGCGGCGCGCTTGGCCGTGAGTTCCGGGTCGAGTCCGGAGGGAAACGCGGCCGTGCGGTCCAACACACGCCCCGCGGCTTCATCGAGAAACCGCGATCGGTGTTTCCCTGCCCGGCGTCCGACCTCGGGCAAGTGCTCGAGATGCCGTGCGATGAGGCCCGGGTCTTTCCCCAGCCACCCTCGCCCGACGTCCGACCGCCCGTGTGCGGCGCGAAACAGGTGGTTGAACTCGTCGACGAACCCGGGGACGCCCTCGGCGTCCCGCGTTCCCCGAGCCAGATCCCAGAGCGTCTCCAGCGTGCTTGTCTCCGCGACCGTTTCGTTCGACATGGAGAGGAACCCGCGCAAGGTCTGAATCGCAACCGCCTGTTGCGCGGCGTCGAGGCGCTCGGCACCCGTGCGATCTTCGCTCGCCGCCGCGTCTTCGATGCGATCGAGCCAATCCCTGAAGGCTTCGCGAGCATCCGTCAACGTATCGGCGGCTTCGAGCAACTCGCGCACCGAGGGTGCTTCTCCCCACAATCGATCTTCGAGCGATACGATCTCTCGTTGCTGACGGTGCACGGCCACCTCCTTGTCGCGCCAAGACACGCGCACATCACGTGAGTACACGCCGCCGCTCCCCGGAGGGCGGATGTCCTTCGTCCGTCTGTCCTTTTTTGGGTCGTTCTTGGATGTCCTGCCAATGGGACGTGCGCGATAAGAACCGAACTACCAGCTTCTGAGCGGTCGTTTGCCGCAAATGATAGGCCAACGCGACGTCTCTTGTTCTCTAAGCCCTAGCATTATAGCGGATTTCGCGAAAGGACCGAAACGCGCCCCAGTCTAGACGCGTCCTTCGCGGACGTCCGCCTCGGTCTTCGCCGGGTCCCGCTCATTCGCGGGTCCGCATCCGCCGCCGCCGGGCGTACGGATGCTGATCGTCTCCCCTTCGTGCAGTTCGACGACGCCTTTGGACGGAAGAGGCACTTCCCGCCCGTCACGGATCACGACGTTCTCGCCCGGCGCCCCGGCCTCCCCGCCGGCAATGCCATAGGGCCGCGTTTCCCTTCGATCGGTGAGGAACGACGCACGGGTCAGCGGCGCCAAGCAGGTCAGATCTCGCCTCAGCCCCAGGCCTCCCCGATACGTTCCCCGTCCGCCGGATCCCGGACGCAACTCGTAACGCTCGACGCGAAGCGGGTAGCTGCTCTCGAGGGCTTCGACCGGGGTATTGAGCGTGTTCGTCATGTGCGAATGGATCCCGTCGACACCGTCATGCGTCGAACGGGCGCCGGTTCCCCCCGCAATCGTTTCGTACAGCGTGAATGGAAGCCCCGTTGCCGGATCGAGGCCGCCCAGTGCGAGGTTGTTCATCGAGCCTTGACACGCGGCCACCGCACGTTCGGGCATGAGCACGCCGAGTGCACCCAATACGACGTCGACGACGCGCTGCGATGTTTCGAGGTTGCCGCCGACGACGGCCGCAGGCAACTGCGCGTTCAACAGGCACCCCTCCGGGGCAACGATCTCGATCGGACGATAGCAGCCCGCATTGGGCGGGACATCCGGATCGGCAAACGCGCGGACCGCGTAATACGTCGCCGATGCAGTCACTGCAAACACGGCGTTGACGGGCCCGCGCACTTGAGCATCCGTTCCCGTGAAGTCAACCACGATCCGGTCAGCTTCGATCGTCACACGCACGCGAATGTGAATCGGTCCACCCGAGACGCCGTCGTCGTCGAGCACGTCCTCGAACGATGCGCTGCCCTGACGTAGTGTCGAGATCTTGTGTCTCATGCGCCGCTCCGAGTACGCGAGCACTTCCCCCATTGCAGCTTTCAGCGTCTCCCCACCCACGCGGCGACACAAAACGCCCATGCGCTCGATCCCGGTGTTGCACGCTGCCTTTTGCGCTCTGAGGTCGCCCCAGCGTTCGCTGGGCGTACGCACGTTGCTCAGGATCACGTCGAGCAGGTCTTGGTCCAGTTGCCCCTGCTTCCACAGCCGAACCGGAGGGAGGCGCAGCCCCTCCTGATAGATCTCGACCGAGTCACCCGCCAGACTTCCGGGTTCCTTCCCGCCGACATCGGCGTGATGCGCACGGTTGGCCACGTACCCGATCAGCCGACCGTCGACGTAAACCGGCGCAATGAACGTCACATCCGGAAGGTGCGCCCCGCCTGCGTACGGATCGTTGAGAACGACGACATCGCCGGCAGACATGGGCGAGGCATGACGAAGTGCAGCTTCAACCGAATACGGCATGGCGCCGAGATGAACGGGGATCGATTCCGCCTGCGCCACCATCCGGCCGCGTTCATCGAAGGCCGCACTCGAACAGTCCTTACGCTCCTTGATGTTGGGACTGTAGGCCGTCCTCACGAGGTTTGCATTCATCTCGTCCGCAACCGCGGCAAGCGCATTGCGCAACACTTCGAGCGTGATGGCGTCGATCGTTCGTTCGCACATGCTCACCCCACCTCCAAGACGAGCGTACCGGTGGCATCGCATCGACCCTCGACACCGTCCGGGACCAGCAGCGTCGCATCGGGTCCCCACAGGAGCGCGGGCCCTCGAATCTCCTCCCCATCCGACAGCCCTTGCCGGTCGATGACCCGCGTATCCGTTGTCGGTCCGCTCGGGTCAAACCAGACCGTCGCGTGCGTCGGCGCGGCCGCCGGCCGCTCGCTCGCGACGCCGGCATAGGAGAGCGAGGCGGGCGCCGACATGCGAATCCGTAGGGCAACCAGCTCCACGCCTTCATCTCGCGACGCATGCCCGAACCGCGCTTCATGCTCCCCATGAAACGCTTCTTCCCACTCGATCAGATCCTTGTGGGTAAATTGCCCCCGCACGTCGGGATTCACGCGGATGTTGAGTTCGTGAGATTGGCCCGCGTAGCGCAGATCGCCGGAGATGTCGCAGCGAACGCTCGTTTCCGCCAGATCCTCCGCGGCCAACTCGCGGCGGCCTCGTTCCTCCATGTCCTCCAGCATCGCGGTCAGCTCGTCTTCCGAAACCTCGTGCAGCGCACGCAGTACGGTCCGTCCGTAGTCGCGCCCGATCTCGCACGTCAGCAGGCCCATCGCCGACAGCACGCCCGCCGTCGCGGGAACGATGACGCGGGGAATCGAGAGCCGTCGCGCAATCGATAGCGCGTGCAACGGACCCGCCCCGCCGAAGGCAAGCAGCGAGAACCGGCGAGGATCATGTCCGCGTTCGATGGACATCACCCGCACGGCGCGCTCCATGGCGGCGTCCGCGACTTCGAGAATCCCCCACGCTGCTTCCTCCACCGACAGGGACAGCGGCTCCGCAATGCGGCGCACGGCGTCCCGCGCCCGGGCGGTATCGATCGACGACAGACCGCCGAGGGGGAGCGTCGGCAGCAGATGACCGAGGACGGCATGCGCGTCACTCACCGTCGGTTCGCAGCCCCCTCGCCCGTAGCACGCAGGCCCCGGCACCGCGCCTGCGCTCGTCGGGCCCACTCGGACGGCACCGCCTGCGTCAATCCACGCAATGCTTCCTCCGCCGGCACCGATGGTGTGAATCTCGTTCATGCGGACGGACACCGGATGATCTCCCACCGAGCCGGCGGTCGTCTGCCCGATGTTCCCATCCACGATCAGCGCGACGTCACAGCTCGTCCCGCCCATGTCCATCGTGATCAGATCACGGACGCCCAAGGCGCGCCCGATCGTCCGCGCCCCTTCCACCCCGGCTGCCGGGCCGGACAGCAAGATGCGTACCGGCTCCTGTTGGGCCTGCGCTGCGCGGATGATCGTCCCGTTGGATTGCATGATCTGCCATTCGGGGCGGAGGCCGATGCGCATTGATCCACGCGCCAGTGCATCGACGTACCGTTCGATCGCCGGGCGCAGCGATGCGCAGACGACCGTGGTCGATGTGCGCTCGTATTCGCGGAACTCCGGAAGAACGTCGCTGGACAGCGTGACGGCGCCTTCGAATCGCGCCTTGAGCGCCTCCGCCATGGCGCGCTCGTGCGCAGGATTGAGATAGGAAAACAGGAAGACGACGGCCACGGCTTCTGCGCCCGATTCGGCGACCCGGTCCGCGACGGCGCGCCACGCCTCGTCATTCGGAGACCGCAGCACACGGCCGCCTGCGTCCAGCCGCTCCGCGCATTCGAAGCGGCGGTCGCGCGGGACAATCGGGTCCGGCCGTGAGACATCCAGATCGTACAAGTGCCCGCGGTTCTGCCGGCCGATTTCCAGAACGTCGCGGAATCCTTCCGTCGTGATCAGTGCCGTGTCGGCCCATTTGCGTTCCAACAGCGCGTTGGTCGCGACCGTGGACCCATGCGCAATCCGATCCACGTGCGCTACGTGGATCCATCCCTCAGATTGGAGTCCGTCGAGCGCGTCGAGGACGCCGCGTTCCGGCGCGTCCGGCGTCGAGGGAAACTTGAACAGCCGCAACGTCTCGCCGTCGAAGATCACGACATCGATGAAGGTTCCGCCGATGTCGATTCCGATTGCCTGAGTCACAGTCGCCCAGTATAGGTGTCCGAGAAACCGGCCGCAATCCTATCGAACGAGCAGGAGCAGTACCGTCACCGTGCCCAGACTGAGAAGCGTCGACAGGAACACCGTGGTGGCGGCAAGCGGCACGTCGCGTCGGAAGTTCGTCGCCATCACCAGCGCGTTCACCGCACTCGGCATTCCCGCTTCGACGATCAGAACTGCGCGGAGAATCCCGTCGATCCCTAACAGCGCGGTCACGCCCCAGGCAAGAAGCGGTGGAACGACAAGTTTGACGACACTCAGCAAGAGCGGATCCACTCCGAAGTGCCGCAGGCGCACCCGCGACAGCTGGACGCCGAGCACGAGCAGCTGTCCCGGAATAGCTGCGTCGGCCAGCAAGTCAATCGCCCGAAATACGCTCGTCGGCACGTCAATCGATGCCCAGCGTAGCACCACGGCGGCGACAAAGGCATACAGATACGGCACGCGCAGCACGTGTGCGACAGCCTGCGTCCACGTCGTCCCTTTTTGCCAGGCGGCCACGCCGATGCCGAATGTGGACTGCACCATCATCGAGGCCAACACATAGACGATGCCTAGTGCGAACCCCTGTTCGCCGAATGCGAACAGCAAGACCGGCAGACCGTAGTTGCCGCAGTTGGCAAACGTCAACACCAACGAAGCCGATGCCTGCGTGTCTCCCTCCCAGCACCGCCACCGCCCGAGAAGCCGTGATGTCGCAAACAACGTCGCCTGCAGGAGCACGACGAATCCGGTGACCGTAGCGGCGTTTCCCCAGGAGATATCCGAGGTGTAGATGGATCGAAAAATCAGCGCGGGGCCGAGGATGTAAAACACGAGCTTGATCAGGAGGGTGGCGTCCGATACGACCACTCGACCGATCGCGTACCCGCATCCTCCGATCAGGAGAACGGGAAGAATGACATCCAGCAAGATTCCCACAGCAGCACTCCCTCGCACCCGAATACGATCAGTTTCGGTCACACGAGGGGCGCGCGCAACCGCTGCAACCCGGGACTACCGTTCCGTCATCAGCTTTCGTACAATCTCGCCGCTCAGGAGGGAGGCAACAGTGACGCGTACGACACGTCGCGTTTTGGTCACCGGTGCATGCGGGCAGATCGGATCCGAATTGACCCCTGTGCTTCGCGGCCGCTATGGCGATTCCAACGTGATCGCCACGGATATCCGTCCGCCCCAGTCCCCGTGTCTTGAGGACGGCGGACCGTTTGAGGTTCTCGATGTCTGCGACCGTGCTCGCATGGAGGCGCTGGTTTCGCAGCACGAGATCGACACCGTCTATCACATGGCGGCCATTCTGTCCGCCACCGGGGAGGAGAACCCTGCGCTCGCCTGGAGCGTGAACATCCAGGGACTGGTGAACGTCCTGGAACTGGCGCGCGCCTGTCATCTGTCACGCGTTTTCTGCCCGAGTTCGATCGCCGTCTTTGGGCCCCAAACGCCGCGCGATCACACGCCTCAGACGACGGTGCTTCAGCCAACGACCATGTACGGCGTGACCAAAGTCACCGGGGAGCTGCTCGCCGAGTACTACATCCAACGCTTCGGCTTGGATGTCCGCGGCGTGAGATACCCCGGCATCATTTCGTCCGAGACACCGCCCGGCGGTGGGACGACCGACTACGCCGTAGACATGTTCTACCAAGCGCTCCGAACGCGCCGCTACACGTGTTTCGTCCGCTCGGATACCGTCTTGCCGATGATGTACATGCCCGACTGCATCAAAGCCACGCTCGATCTCATGGACGCGGACTTCTCGGCCTTGCGCGATCACGCCGGCTTCAACATTGCCTCGATGAGTTTCTCCGCACGTGAACTGGAGGCAGAGATACGAAAGCATCTTCCGGATTTCGCGTGTACGTACGAACCCGACTTCCGTCAGGCGATCGCCGACTCCTGGCCGCAGACGATCGATGATTCTCCGGCGCGCGAGCAATGGGGATGGACGCCGGAGTTCGATCTGGCCTCGATGACCGAGGACATGCTGCAGAAGCTGACTCCCCGATTGGCGGCCGACTAGTCTCACTCGGCACAGACCATGAAGACGCCTCGCTCGGCGTTTCCGAGCGAGGCGTTCCTCTCTTGATCTCGTTCTTCCCTCGAGGTCTTTAGTCCTCCGCGGACTCCACGAGCATGAGGCGGGCCATTTCGGCACCGTCTCCTCGCCGGGGACCCAGTTTGAGGATGCGCGTGTAGCCTCCGTCGCGACTCTCGAACCGCGGCCCGAGCTCGTCGAACAGCTTCGTCACCGCAGCCTTGTCGCGAATGCGCGAGAACGCAATCCGGCGAGCGTGCAGATCGCCGCGGCGCGCCAGTGTGATGAGTCGTTCCGAATACTTCTGTCCCGCCTTCGCACGCGCCAACGTGGTATCGATGCGCTCGTTGAGAATCAGCGCGGACGCCAGGTTCGCAAGCACACTGTTGCGGTGACTGCGCACCATACCAATCTTATCGACAGTCCGTCTATGCCTCATGACGAATGTCTCCTTCGTTCTTTAGGGAGTAGCCGAGCTCTTCCAGCCGATCCTCGACCTTGCTCAGCGTCTTGCCTCCGAACCCGTGAATGTCCAGGAGTTCCTCTCTCGGGCGCGTCAGCAGGTCCTTCAGCGTGACGATATCCGCCTCTTGCAGCAGGTTGCACGCACGCTGATCGATGTTCAGCTCCAGCAACGGAATGGAGAGTTCCTCGGCTTCGGTTTCCTCGACCTCGTCGACCGAGATTCCGTACGGATGCTCCGAGAAATCTCCGAACAGATCGAAGTGACGCTTGAGGATGCGGCTCGCCTCTGACAGCGCCTCCTCCGGCTTGATGCTGCCGTTGGTGGCCATCTCGAGGACGAGTCTTTCGTATCCCGTCTTCCCCCCAACGCGCGTCTCTTCGGCATGGAAGTTGACGCGTACCACAGGCGAGAAGTCGGAATCGATCGGGATCACCGACAGCGGCGAGTCCTCGAGACTGTTCATCTCCGAGGCGACGTACCCGAAGCCCGTTTCGACCTCCAGTTCGACCTCCAGCTCGCCACCCTTGTTCAGCGTCGCGATGGGCAGATCCGTGTTGATGATCTCCACGCCCGGAGGACACTGGATGTCCGCAGCCGTCACGTCTGCCGGCCCTTTGACGGCCAGCGTCAGCCGCTGCATCTCATCGCTGTTCATACGAAGCGCGAGGCTCTTGAAGTTCAGAATGATCTCAAGCACGTCCTCGCGGACGCCCTCGATCGTGTCGTATTCGTGGTACTTCCCGGCGAAACGGACACGCACGACGGCCGCTCCGGGAATGGCGGACAACAGCACGCGTCGGAGCGAGTTTCCCAGCGTCGTGGCGAAACCGCGCTCGAGCGGCTCGATGGCGATCTTCCCGACGGTGTCGGTTAGTTCTTCAACTTTGATCCCCTGGGGGAAGACAAGCTCGTCCATGGTTGCCCTCCTAACGGGAGTAGAACTCGACGATCAGGTTGGTCGCGATCGACAGTCCGATCTGTTCGACGTTCGGCATCGAAACCAGCTGGAACTTCATCGCGTCGGCATTCTTCTCCAACCACGTCGGCACTTCTCGGCCCGTGTTTGCATCGACGATGGCTTTGACTCGGCTGCGCCGCGTTTCCTTGACGGAGACAACGTCTCCCTGTCGTAGCAGACGAGACGGTGCGTCACAGGCGCGGCCGTTCACTTCCAGATGGCCGTGAACGATCATCTGGCGCGCTTGCTGACGAGACGAAGCGAATCCCGCGCGGTACACGAGGTTGTCCATTCGCCGCTCGAGAAGCGTCAACAGGGCTTCGCCCGTGACACCTTTCTTGCGCTTGGCCTCATCAACGTAGTTGCGGAACTGCCGCTCACGGACGCCGTAGATTCGTCGTACCTTCTGCTTCTCACGAAGGTGAATCTGATATTGGCTTCTTCGCGCGCGCCGCTTCTTCGGTCCCTCTCCCGGGGGACGCGATCGCGAACTCATCGCGCAACTCCGCGAGTAACAGCGGTCCCCTTTCAAGAAGAGCTTCTCGCCCTCGCGGCGACACTGTTTGCACTTCCCTCCAGTATCTCGTCCCATTATCGTCTCCCCTTGCTGTGGGACACCGGTGTGACGTTCTTCACTTCTTCGACGCGGATCCCAGAGGACTTGATCGTCTGAATCACCGACTGGCGTCCCGACCCCGTGCCCTTGACGAACACAGCGACGGATCGAATGCCGATGTCTTTCATCTCACGAGACAACGACTCGGCGGCAATTTGCGCGGCGTACGGCGTCCCTTTTCGGGAGCCCTTGTATCCCACGACGCCGGGCGTCTTCCACATGACCGGGTGCCCGTTCATGTCCGTAATGGTAATGATCGTGTTGTTGAACGAGGCGTGAATGTGGACTTGTGCACGTTCCAGCTTGATGTTTTTCGCCATGGCCGTTACCTCTTCTTCCCCGCCTTCGCCGGGCGTGGTCCCTTCCACGTCCGTGCGTTGGCTCGGGTTCGCTGTCCGCGCACCGGCAGGCGCCTCTTGTGCCGATTGCCTCGATACGAGTTGATGTCCTTCAAGCGCTGAATGCTTGCGTGCACTCTGCGCCGCAGGTCACCCTCGACCATGAACTGCTCGACCTCGCGGCGCAGGTTGTTGACCTCGTTCTCCGTGAGATCCTTCACGCGCACATCGGGCGAAATCCCTGTCTTCTCGATGACTTCCGCCGCTCGAGACGAACCGATCCCGTAGATATACGTCAACGCGGTTTCGATTCGCTTGTTGTTCGGCAGATTGACACCTGCAATTCGCGCCATTGATCTTCCCCCTACCCTTGCCGCTGCTTATGCTTCGGATTCCGGCAAATGACGCGCACTCGTCCGTCACGCCGGATGACCTTGCACTTCGCGCACATCTTCTTTACAGAAGCTCGTACTTTCATGATGTCAAGCGCAGTGTTTACGACTCACGATAGACGATTCTCCCCTTGGTCAGATCGTACGGTGAGAATTCGACGATGACGCGATCTCCAGTCAGAATCCGGATGTAGTGCTTGCGAATGCGTCCCGAGATGTGACAGAGCACGACATGATCGTTGTCCAGCTTCACTCGAAACGTCGAACTGGGAAGCGATTCGATCACTTCCCCGCGAACCCGCAGCACGTCCTTCTTGCCTCCGCGTCCTTTCTCGTTCGTTGCCACTACGCTGTTGGGTCACCTCCTAGCGTTGCCACGACGGACTCAGTCTCCGTCAGCACAATCGTATGTTCGAAATGCACGGACAATCCACCGGATCCCGTCACTACGGTCCATCGATCCTCCAGGACCTTCGTCGGCAACGCATCGACCTTGATCATCGGTTCGATCGCCAACGCCATGCCCGGCTGTAGGCGAATCCCGTGGCCGGGCGGTCCGTAGTTGGGAATCTGCGGATCTTCGTGCAGCGCTCTCCCAATCCCGTGCCCGACATACTCCTTCACCACATGGAATCCCGCCTCTTCGACGTAGTTTCCGATGGCGTGCGAGATATCGGACAAACGGTTCCCTATCTTAACTTGTTCGATTCCTTCCCACAAGCTTTGCTTGCCAACATCCATCATCCGTTGCGCCAGATCGTCAACCTCTCCGACGCCGACGGTCGTTGCCATGTCGACGTGCAAGCCGCCGCGCACCATCCCGATGTCGATCGAGAACACGTCGCCGTCCCGCAACGTTCGGTCCGCAGACGGAATGCCGTGCACGACTTCTTCATTGATCGACGCGTTGATCGTCGCAGGATATCCGGAGTACCCCTTGAACGACGGCACGCCGCCCGCTTCACGGATCAGCGCTTCCGCCATATCGTCGAAGTAGAGCGTCGTGCGGCCCGGTTCGACATGCGTGCAAAGCCGGTTGAGAATGTTGCCCAACGTCCGACCGTTCTCCCGCATCACCGAGAGTTCGCTCGGCGTCTTCAGTGCAATCATGCTGACAAGAGTGCACGAATCTCGGAAAACACGCGATCCGCTCCCAGAGATCCATCCAGCGCGTGCAGGATGCCGAGCCGTTCGTAGTAGTCGATCAGCGGGGACGTCGCGGTCTCGTAGACGTCGTAGCGGTTCTCGATGACGTCCCGCTTGTCGTCATCCCGTTGATACAGCTCGCCGCCGCAAGCCGCACATGTCGTCTCACCCTCGGCGAGGTTGAACGTCAGGTTGTAGATCTTTCCGCAGCTCCGGCACACCCGCCGCCCCGTGAGACGGCGAACGACCTCATCCCGCGGGAGCGCGATGTTGAGAACGATGTCGATGGTGGCAAACTCGGCCAATGCCTCGGCCTGCGCGGTCGTCCGAGGGAACCCGTCCAGCAGGAACCCATCGCTCGCGGCTTCGATGCGTCCGCGGATCATGTCGATGATCAACCCGTCCGGGACCAGTTCGCCGCGGTCCATGTACCCCTTCGCCGTTTTGCCGAGCTCGGTTTCGCGCGCGACCTCGTCACGGAGGATGTCGCCGGTCGAGAGATGCGTCAGGCCGAACGCCTCGACGATTCGGTTCGCTTGCGTTCCCTTCCCCGCACCGGGAGGCCCGAGGAGGATGACGTGTTTCCGTGCCATCTAGCCCCTCCTCCCCAGCAGTCCGCCGGACTTCGTCAACGATTCATAGTGCCGCATGACCAGGTGCGCCTCGATCTGCATCACAGTGTCGATGCCCACACCGACGACGATTAACAGAGACGTGCCTCCGATCAGGAACATGGCCTGCGATTCGCTCCAAGCGTACAGCAGGTACGGCAACACGGCGACCGCGGACAGGAAGAGCGCGCCCACCAAGAGGAGCCGCCCAAGGATACTGCTGATGTACTCGGCCGTCGGCTTGCCGGGACGCACGCCTGGGATGAAACCGCCGGCTTCGCGGATGTTCTTCGCGACGTCGTTCGGATCGAACACGATCGAACTGTAGAAATACGTGAAGAAGAAGATCAACAGCACGTAGCAAATCACGTACAGCAGGCTGCCCTGATAGAACCACGCCTGTGCGCCCGCCAGGTTCAGCGCTTCAAAGATCGTGATCGGGAACGTGAGGAGCGCCATCGCGAAGATGATCGGAATGACGCCCGACTGGTTCACACGCAACGGCAGATGGGAAGAGTGCCCTCCGTAAATGCGGCGTCCCATCGTTCGTTTTGCGTACTGGATCTGAATCTTACGCTGGCCTTGCTGCACCATCGTCATCCCTGCGATCACCACGACCAGCAACACAATGAACAAGAGCCCGAAGTACGCCGGCGTCGTCCCCGTGGAGATCTCCACCCATAGCTCGTTGAGGCTGGACGGGAAGCGGGACAGGATGCTGACCATGATGATCAAGCTGATTCCGTTTCCGATCCCGTTCTCGGTGATGCGCTCTCCCAACCACATCAGGAAGATCGTTCCCGTGGTCAACGTCACGATGGTCGTGGCGTAGAACCAGATCGTTGCATCCACCGGGAATGCGCTCCTGATGATCGAAGAGAAGGCGATCGCCTGGACGATGGCCAGCCCGACGGTCGTGTACCTCGTGTAGGACGTAATCTTGCGCCGCCCTTCACGCCCCTGCTGTTGCAGTTCCTTCAACTTGGGAATGACCGAGGTCAGCAGGCTGAAGATAATCGACGCATTGATGTACGGCGTCACACCGAGGGCGAACAGCGAGAACCGCTGCAACGCGCCTCCCGTGAACATGTTCAGGAAGTCGAGAAGTCCGCCTTCTTCGAAGGAACTGATGGCATTCAGGTTCACACCGGGAACCGAGATGTGCGTTCCCAATCGTATGACGATGATCGCGCCCAGCGTGAACAAGATTCGCTTGCGCAGTTCCGGTACTTTGAACAGACTCGCGAACTTCTCCCACATACCTAAATCACCTCGGCCTTTCCTCCGGCGCCCTCAATCTTGCGCGCCGCCTCCGCCGCGAAGCGGTGAGCCTTCACCACCAGCGGTTTGGTCAGCTCGCCTCGACCGAGGATCTTGACCCCGTCTGCCTTCCCCTTGATGAGTCCGTTCTCGCGCAGCCGTTCCGGCGTCACCTCATCATTCGCCTGGAAAAGGCTTTCCAACGTATCGACGTTGACGCAGGCGTACTCCACGCGGTTGAAATTCCTGAACCCCCGCTTCGGGAAGCGCATCCAGATCGGCGTTTGTCCGCCTTCGTAGCCCGGGCGCGTTCCGCCGCCCGACCGCGAATTCTGTCCCTTGGTGCCGCGTCCGGACTCGTGACCACCCAGGCCCGATCCGTATCCGCGTCCCACGCGCTTCTTGCGATGCTTGGCCCCGGGGGTGGGGCGTAGATCCTCAAGCCGCATCGTCGACCTCCTGCGCGCCTGCGCCGATTCCGACGCCGCGGATCTGCTCGATTTCCTTACGACTGCGCAGCTCGTCAAGCCCCTTGAGTGCGGCCCGCGACAGCGTCAGCGGATTGGTCGTCCCGATCGACTTCGTCAACACATCCTTGATGCCCGCGAGGCGACAGATCGCACCCACCGTCGTGCCGGCAATCACACCCGTTCCGGGATACGCCGGCTTCAGAAGGACGGAACCCGCCTTGAAGCGTCCCATCACTTCGTGGGGAATGGTGTCGCCTTCCATGTTGACCTTCACGAGGTTTTTCTTCGCGTCGCGAATCGCCTGCTGGATGGCCCGCGGGATCTCCGTCGTACTGCCGATGCCGACACCGACGCGCCCCTTTCCGTCTCCCACGACCATGGTCACGCGGAAACGGAGATTGCGTCCGCCTTTCGTCACCTTGCTCACGCGGCGGATGTCGATGATCTCGTTTTCAAACTCGTCTTGTATCCGTTGATTGCGACGCATCAGAACTGCAATCCCCCTTTGCGGCACGCTTCGGCAAACGCTTTCACAACGCCGTGATACACGTGTCCGCCGCGATCGAAGACCACGGACGCAATGCCGCTCTCGGACGCACGCTGAGCAAGGATCTCTCCCAGCTTCTCGGCGGTGGCGATGTTGGCGCCACGAAGCTCTTCGCGAAGCGTGGGCTCCAGTGTCGAAGCCTGCACCAGCGTCGTTCCGGCTTCGTCATCAATGATCTGCGCATAGAGATGCCGCAGCGTCTTGGCGATGCACAAGCGGGGACGTTCGGTTGTCCCGCACACCTTCCTTCGAATGCGCTTGTGCCGCTTCGCACGCTCGGCGGCGCGGTTGAACCTAGCCATGAATCTCACACTCCCTATGCGGCACCGGGGCCACCCAGCTTACCGGCCTTGAGGGTGACCTGCTCGTTTTGATATCGAATGCCCTTTCCGTCGTACGAGTTGGGCTTGCGGAACTTGCGGATCCTCGCGGCCGCGTGTCCGACAAGCTGCTTGTCGGCGCCGCGCACGATGATCTCGTTGGGGTTCGGGACCTCAACCTCGATGCCCTCCGGAATCTCGTATTCCATCGGGTTGGAGTAGCCGAGATCGAGGATCAGCGTGTTAGCTTGCAATCGTGCTCGGTATCCCAAACCGCGAACCAACAACGTTCGCTGCCAGCGCTCCGATACGCCGTGCACCATGTTCGCCAACAGGCTGCGGTACAGCCCGTGGAACGCCCGGTACTCCTTGCCTTCCTTCAACCGTGTGACAGTTGCCTCTGCGTCACCGACAGCGATCTTTACCATGTCGGGGCGGAACGCTTGTTCCAGACGGCCGTATTTGCCTTCGACCGCGAACGAATCCGCACCGACGGACACCTTCACGCCCTCGGGGATCGCAACAGGTACTTTGCCTACCTTGGACATCGTGAGTTCTCCCTACCAGACTTCGCAGAGCACTTCGCCGCCAATGCCGCGCGTGCGAGCGTCTTTCCCTGAAATGATCCCCTGCGAGGTCGAGATAATGCTTAGTCCCATTCCTCCCAGCGGCTGCGGGATATTGTCCTTCCCGACATAGACCCTGCGACTCGGCTTGCTGACCAGACGGATGGTGCTGATTGCGTGCACCGTGTCCGCACGGTCGCCATGATACTTCAACCGGATCACCAACTCCGGCTGAGGCTCCTTGTCCACCGTTTCGTATCCGTCGATGTACCCTTCCGCTTCAAGAATATGGGCAACCGCCTCTTTCATCTTGGAGTGAGGCATCGACACTGTCGAATGACGCCGCGCATTCGCGTTGCGTATCCGCGTGAGCATGTCTCCAATCGGATAAGGAATCATCTTACCAACTCGCCTTCTTCACACCTGGGATCTCGCCATTGTGTGCAAGCTTCCGGAAGCACAGTCGACAGATGCCGAAATCTCCGATGTAGGCATGAGGGCGCCCACACAGGGAACATCGATGATACCGCCGCGAACTGAACTTCGGCGGGCGCTTGCTCTTCACTATCAGTGATGTTCGTGCCATGTCGCCCCCTTTAGTCCTTAAACGGGAAGCCGAGTGCCTTGAGTAGGACATATCCTTCACGGTCCGTCCTCGCCGTCGTCACAATCGTGATGTCCATACCTTGGCTTTTCACGACTTCGTTGTAATTGATCTCCGGAAACGCCAGCTGCTCGCGCAAGCCGAGCGTATAGTTGCCTCGCCCGTCGAACGCCCCGGACGAAAGCCCGCGGAAGTCACGAATCCCTGGAAGAACGGCGTTAAACAGCCGATTCAGGAACTCGTAGGCGCGGTCGCGTCGAAGCGTCACCTTGCATCCGATCGGATCCCCTTGGACGAGTTTGAAGTCCGAGATCGACTTCTTCGCCTTGGTGACGATCGGCTTCTGCCCGGCGAGCTTGGTCAGATTTCCCACCGCTCCATCGAGCACCTTCGGGTTGTCCTTGTCGCCAACGCCCATGTTGACCGTCACTTTGACGATCCGTGGGATCTCCATGACATTCGCAAGCCCGAGTTCATCCTTGAGCTTCGGGGCGATTTCCGTTTCGTACCGTTCGCGCAACATACTCATTCGAAGGTCTCCCCGCACCGCTGGCAGCGCCGCATTTTCTTGCCGTCCACGTCCACGAAGCCGACGCGCGTCGGCTCGTCGCACTCCGGGCAAATCGGGAGCAGGTTCGACAGATTGATCGTTCCTTCTCGCTGGACGATTCCCGGCTGGCGCAGGCTCTGCGTCGCCCGTTGGTGCTTCGTAATCATGTGCACGTTCTCGACAATGGCACGATCACGCTCGGGGATCACAGACAGTACACGACCGATCTTTCCGCGGTCGTTTCCCGCGATCACTTGGACCCGATCACCTTTCCGTATCTTCTTCATGACCGCATCTCTCCTATAGGACCTCGGGCGCGAGCGAGATGATGCGCATCATCTTCTTGTCTCGCAGTTCCCGTGCCACGGGTCCGAAAACACGCGTCCCGATCGGCTCTCCCTGTGCATTGATCAGAACGATGGCGTTGTCGTCGAACCGCACGAACGTCCCGTCCTTTCGGCGATACGGACGTCGCGTTCGAACGATCACACCACGAACGATCTCACCCTTCTCGATGTCGCTCGTCGGTAGGCGCTTTCGCACGGAGGCCACGACGATATCCCCAATGACGCCTTGCCGTCGATGAGACGGTCCCAGAACGTTGATACATCGGACCATCTTGGCGCCGGAATTGTCCGCCACCTTGAGCATCGTTTGCATCTGGATCATGGTTAGCCCTCCGCTTTCTGGATCACTTCAATCAATCGCCAATGCTTGAGGCGACTCAGCGGACGACATTCCTCGATCCTCACGATGTCTCCGACGCCGGCAACTTCCTGCGGATCGTGAGCATGGAACTTGACTTGCCGTCGGATGTGCTTGCGGTACTGCGGATGCAACATCCGCTCCTCCACACGCACGACGATCGTCTGCGTCATCTTGTCGCTCACGACCTGCCCGATCTTGATCTTTTTCATGACTCGCTCGCCCCCCGCGCACGCTCCGCGATGAGCGTCTTCACGCGCGCGATGTCCTTCCGCGTCTTCTTCAGCTCCGCGCTGTTGTCGAGCTCTCCGGACGCGCGCTGAAACCGCAGATTGAAGAGCTTTCGCTTGAGCTCTGATTCCTTCTGCACAAGCTCATCTCGCGTCAACTCGCGCAACTCTGCAGCCTTCATACCTCTCCTCCAAGAACGATTCGCTTCTTCAATCTCGTGTGAATCGGCAGCTTGTGGCTGACCAGTTCGTGAATTCGCTTCGCCTGTTGGTCTTGCACACCGGAGATCTCGAACAGGATCGTTCCTGGACGGACGACGGCGACCCAATGATCGACCGGGCCCTTCCCCTTCCCCATTCGTGCTTCCGCCGGATGCTTCGTGATCGGCTTGTCGGGGAAGATGCGAATCCAAATGCGAGCGCCACGCTGCGTCGTCCGGGCGATCGTCGTTCGGCACGCCTCAATCTGAGCGCCGGTAATCCAGGCACCCTCCATCGACTGGATGCCGTACTCGCCGAATTCAATCTGCGCTCCACGTGCCGCCTTGCCGCGGATCTTGCCGCGATGGGTCTTTCGATGTTTCGTACGTTTCGGGAAAAGCAGCGCCATTCTAGTTCACCTCTTCCCGCAGACCCTTGTGCGGATGCTCGCCGCGGAAGATCCAGACCTTCACGCCGATGTTTCCGTACTTCGTGCGCGCTTCGACGAGACCGTAGTCGATGTCGGCTCGCAACGTCTGAAGGGGAATGCGCCCTTCCTTCATCGTGATCGAGCGTGCAATGTCGGCACCGCCGAGACGCCCGCTGACCTTGAACTTCACGCCGCCGGCGCCGGCGCCCATGACGCGGCGCATCGCTTCTTTGATGGCGCGCGCGGGGGCCGTGCGGTTCTCAATCTGGATCGCGACGTCCTGTGCCACCAGCCGCGCTTCCAGGTCGGGACGCTCGATCTCCTGGATCGAGACCTTGACGCGACGCTGGGTCAGATTCTCCAGCTCGGACTGCAGCACCTCGATCTCCGATCCGCCTCGGCCGATGATGATGCCCGGCCGCGCCGATCGAATGACGATGGAGACACGATCCTCTTTCGAGCGCTCGATGTTGATCTCCGAGACCGACGCACGTCGGTATCGCTCGTTAATCAGGTCGCGAATGTGTTTGTCTTCGGCAATGTACTCCGGGGCCAGTGCGGGGTTATACCAGTTGGAAACCCATTTTCGGTTGACCCCGATGCGAAAACCCACCGGATGGATCTTCTGGCCCATTATTCACTCTCCCTGTCGCCGACGACGATCGTGATGTGGCTCGTCGGACGGCGGATGATGTCAGCGCGGCCGTACGCGCGCGGGCGCAGGCGTCGCAATGCCCTGCCCATGTCGGCGGTCGCCTTGACTACGTACAGATCGTCCACGTCGACGTCGTAGTTGTTCTCGGCGTTGGCGATCGCTGATTCGAGCGTCTTGAGGATCGGCCGTGCCGCCTTCTTGTTGGAAAGCCGCACAATGCGCAAAGCGTCGTTGACGTTCTTGCCGCGGATGGCGTCAATCACCAACCGGGCTTTCCGCGTCGACATGCGTACGTATCTGGCAACTGCTCGTGCTTCCATTGTTTCGTTCTCCCTACGTCAGGCCCGGAGCCCTCTTTTTCTTCATGCCGCCATGGCCACGGAACGTTCGCGTGGGAGCGAATTCGCCCAGCTTGTGTCCAACCATGTTCTCCACGATGTATACGGGCACGTGGACCTTGCCGTTGTGCACCCGGATCGTCATGCCGACCATATCCGGGATGATCATCGAGGCTCGCGACCACGTGATAATCTCGTCAATCTCTCCGCGCTTGGCGCGTTGAACCTTCTTTAGAAGGCTCTCTTTGACAAACGGTCCTTTGTTCGTCGATCTAGGCATGCTGTCTCCTTACCGTCGGCCCTTGCCAGCACGCCGCACGATCAACGCCGTGCTCTTCTTGCGCGCCTTCCGAGTGCGCCCGCCCTTGGCCAACACGCCTGTCGGAGAAACCTGTGCTCGTCCGACGCGGGCACGACCCTCACCACCGCCGTGCGGATGGTCCACCGGGTTCATCGCAACACCACGCACGTGCGGCTTCCGCCCCAGATGCCTGACGCGGCCGGCCTTGCCGTGTTTGATGTTCTTGTGGTCCGGGTTCGAGACTTCACCGATGGTGGCACGGCACGCGGTGTTGAAAATGCGCACTTCCCCCGAAGGCAGCCGAATGTGCGCCCGGGTACCTTCCTTGCCGATGAGCTTCGCCGACGTTCCGGCGGATCGGGCGATCTTGCCCCCGCTGCCCGGCGAGAACTCGAGGTTGTGAATCACTGCGCCCAGCGGGATGCGCGACAACGGCATCGAATTGCCGACGCGGACCTCCGCCGATTCGCCGGATTCGACCATCGCGCCGATCTCCAACTCGACCGGCGCCACGATGTAGCGCTTTTCGCCATCTACGTAATGAAGGAGGGTGATCCACGCCGACCGGTTCGGATCGTATTCGCGCGTCGCAACGCGTGCAGGGATCCCGTCCTTGCCGCGCGTGAAGTCGATGATCCTGTAACGGCGCTTGTGGCCGCCACCTCGGAATCTCGAGGTAATGCGACCTTGGCTGTTGCGTCCGCCCGTTTTCGTCATCGGGGCAAGCAGGCTCTTCTCGGGTCCCACCTTGGACAGCTCCGAGAAGTCGGGGAGCTCGGCATGGCGACGTCCCGCGGACGTGGGGTTATATCGTTTCAGCGTCATGTCTTAGCCTCCCATGATCTCGATCCGGTTGCCCGGCGCGAGTCGTACGATCGCCTTCCGCCAACGCGGCGTGCGTCCCTGCAACTGACGCATGCTCTCACGTCGCGGCTTGCCCTTTCGGTTCGACGTCCAGACCTTCTCGACCTTCACGTCGAACAGTTCTTCGACGGCCTTGCGGATCTGGATCTTGTTCGCCCCAAGGGCCACGCGGAACGAGTACTTCCGCTCCTCCATCCTCTGCCACGTCTCTTCCGTCAGGATGGGCGCGAGCAGAACATCCTCATGGTGATCGAACCTTGCCATCGCTAGAACCTCTCCGTCAGTTCTTCGACCGCCTTCGTCGTCATCAGGACGTGGTCGTGACGAAGGATGTCATAAACGTTGATCCCCCCGCACGCAATGCACTTGGCGTGGGGGAGATTGGTAAACGACTTCTTGACGGCACGATCGTATTCCCCGGTCGCAACGACGATCAACGTCTTGCCGGCGAGTTCCAGTCGCTGGAGGAGTTCGACGGCCGCCTTGGTCTTCGGCGTCTCGAACGGGATCTGGTCGATCAGTGCCACATTGCCGGAGCCTGCGCGGTCGGACAGCGCCGCCGCCAGTGCGCCCAGCTTCATCTTCTTGGTCAGCTTCGACTCGTACGATCGGGGCTTGGGGCCGAACATCGTGCCGCCGCCGACCCAGACCGGGGAACGCCGGGAACCGGAGCGTGCTCGACCGGTGCCCTTCTGACGCCACGGTTTGCGTCCGCCGCCGCTGACCTCTCCGCGCGTCTTGGTGGAGTGCGTCCCCTGGCGACGATTGCCCAGCTGCATCCGTACGGTGCGGTACAGCAAATCTTCATTCACGGCCGCGCCGAACATGCGATCGTCAAGCGACGTCGTCTCCGGTCCGCTCGCGCCGGCATAGGTGTACAGTTTCGCTTCAGCCATGGTGTTTCCCCAATTCAAGCACGGTCCCGCGAGCGCCGGGCGTGGAACCTTTGACGATCAGCAGATTTCTGTCCGCGTCCACACGGAGAACCCGCATCCCTCGCACCGTGATCCGTCGTGCCCCCATCTGGCCGGGCAGCTTCTTGCCCTTGATGACGCGCCCCGGCTCCACGCAGTTTCCCACGGATCCGGGCCGTCGATGAAAATGGGACCCGTGTGTCTTGGGTCCCCCGGCGAAGTTCCATCGCTTGACTACACCCTGGAAGCCACGGCCCTTGGATCGGCCTGCGATGTCGATCGTCTCGCCCTCTTCGAACTGCCCGACGTCGAGCGTATCGCCGACGGCGTATTCGGACGGGTCGTCCACACGCACCTCGAACAGGCGACGATGCGGCGCAACGCCCGCCTTGGCGAAGTGCCCGGCGACCGGCCGGGTGAGCTTTCTTTCCTTGACCTCGTCGTAGCCAAGCTGTAGTGCGTTGTAGCCATCAGACTCGATGCTCTTGATCCGCACGATCGTGCACGGCGTGGCCTCGATGACGGTAGCGCCGACAGCCTGGTCGTCGACGAATAGCTGGGTCATCCCAATCTTTCGTCCAAGTATTCCGCGAGCCATGATCCGCCAACCTCCGTCTTACAGTTTGATCTCGATATCGATCCCCGTGGGGAGCTCGATATCCATCAGGGAATTGATCGTCTCCGAGGTCGGCTCTTTGATGTCCAACAATCGGGTATGAATCCGACGCTCGAAGTGCTCCATCGACCGCTTGTCGATGTGCGGCGATCTCAACACGGTGTAGATGCGCCGCTGGGTCGGCAGAGGAATGGGTCCGGAGATCTTGGCACGCGTTTCCTTGGCCGATTCGACAATCTTGCGGATCGAGCTGTCTACGAGCTCGTGGTCATATCCCCGCAGCTTGATGCGTATTTTCTCTCTCGCCATGTTCAATATCCTCTGCTTCGAATGATCTTTTCCTTCAATCCTTCGGGAACGAGTTCATAACGCTCGACGCGCAATGAGTACGTCGCCCTCCCTTGGGTTAAAGAACGCAGCCGTGTGGCATACCCGAACGTCTCCGCCAGCGGAACCGCGACACTGAGTATCTGCACGGTTTCGCGCTGCTGGAGCTCCCGGATTTCCCCTCGCCTGCGAGCCAGGTCCTCCATTACTTCACCCAGGTAGTCCGGAGGGGTGATAACTTCGCCCTCCATCATCGGCTCCAAAAGCTCGAACGCACCCTCACTGTACGCTCGGTGCAACGCACCAGACGTTGCCGCCCGAAACGCCAGTTCAGACGAATCTACCGGATGAAAAGACCCACCAACCACGGTGGCCCCAATATCGGCCAGAGGATAACCGGCAACAGGCCCGTTTGTCAACGTGGCCCGAAGTGCGCTTTCTATGGCACTTCGATACTCTTTTGGGATGTCCTCGGTCGGGGCCGTGATGTCGAATGCAAACCCCTCGCCACGCTTGAGAGGGTCTAGCTTTATGCGCACATGGGCGAACTGTCCCTTGCCGCCCGCTTGCTTGTCGAACCGCTCTTCCACTGTACAGGACTGCGTTAGCGTCTCGCGATAGGCCACCTGCGGCTGGCCGACGTGCACCTGCATGTTGAACTCGTCGCGCAGGCGTCGAACGAGCACTTCCAGGTGCAATTCGCCCATCCCTGCCAGGATCGTCTGGTTGGTTGCCTCGTCCGTACGGACGTGGAAGGTCGGGTCCTCGTTGGCCAACGTCGTCAGTGCCCCCAGGAGGGCATCAAACTCGGCCTCCGTTCGGGGCTCGACTGCGATGAAGACAACCGGTTCAGGAAACTCGATCTTCTCCAGCAGAACGGGCGCGCTCTTGTCCGCCAGCGTGTCGCCGGTCGAGATGTCTTGAGATCCGACCATTGCGACGATGTCGCCCGCCACCGCCTGCTTCAGAGGAATCCGCTGGTTCGCGTGCATTCGGAAGATCTTGGAGACGCGCATACCCTTCCCGGTCGACACGTCGTAGGCATGACCGCCGGCGTCGAGTGTGCCCGAGTAGATGCGGATGAACACCAATCGTCCCGCGTAGCGGTCGGCGACGACTTTAAATGCGAGTGCCGAGAACGGCTCCTCGGGATCGGCGTGTCGTTCCTCGTTCGACTCGACCCCTCGAATCGGAGGCACGTCCAGTGGGGACGGAAGGTAGCGGATAATCGCGTCCATCAGCAGTTGGATCCCTTGATTCTGGAACGCGGATCCGCCCAGGACGGGAATCATCCCGTGCTCGATGCATCCCGTTCGCAACGCGGCGTGGAAGAGATCGGACGGGATCTCTTCTTCGGCCACGAAAAGCTCCAGCAAGCGATCGTCCACTTCAGACACGCGTTCCAGTGCCATCTCGCGTAGCCGCTGCACTTCCGGGAGGCAGGACTCGGGAATCTCACGTATCTCGAACGTCGCACCCAGCGAGTCCTGATCCCAGACAAGGAAGCGCCGTTCGATCAAATCGACGAGTCCCTCGAGGCGGCGCGCCTCGTCCCGGACGGGAAGGATGAGGGGAACAGCTCGGACGCCGAGGCGTTCCTCGATCATCGCCAGCGTTCCCGTGTAGCTGGCCTCGACGCGGTCGAGCTTGTTGACGAACGCGATGCGCGGGATGTGGTAGCGATCGGCCTGCCGCCAGACGGTCTCCGATTGCGACTCGACCATTTCGACGCCGGAGAAAACGACGACGCCGCCGTCGAGCACCCGCAAGGAGCGCTCGACTTCCGCGGTGAAATCGACGTGTCCGGGCGTGTCGATGATGTTGATCCGGTGATCGAGCCAGAAGCAGGTTGTCGCCGCCGACGTGATGGTGATGCCGCGTTCCCGCTCCTGCACCATCCAGTCCATCTCGGTGTCACCCTCGTGGACTTCTCCCATCTTGTGGATCTGTCCGGTGTAGAAGAGGATGCGTTCCGTGGTGGTCGTCTTGCCCGCATCGATGTGAGCCATGATCCCGATGTTGCGGACTCGATCTAGGCTCACTGGACCATCCATGGCTACCTCTCTCCAACGCAAACCGAACCGGCTCGTGGGGCCAAGGGAACGGCTCGGATCGCTCGCGGTCGACTACCAGCGGTAGTGCGCGAACGCCTTGTTGGCTTCAGCCATGCGATGGGCGTCCAGACGCTTGTTGTACGCTTTGCCTTCCTTGCGCGAAGCATCCAGAATCTCGCCGGCGAGTCGCTGAGCCATGGTGTGCTCCCCGCGTGCACGAGAGGCATCCACCATCCAACGCAACGCCAAGGCGATCTGCCGATCCTGAGGTACTTCGTAGGGAACCTGATAGTTGGCACCACCGACGCGGCGCGTCCGGACTTCCAACCGCGGAGAGCAATTGGCGAGGGCTTCGTTGAAGACCTCCAGCGCCGTCTGATCGCTTCGCTCGTCCACAATCTCCAACGCCGAATAGACAATTCGCTGCGCCGCCGACTTCTTCCCCTCCAGCATTATGTAGTTGATCAGCTTGGAAAGGAGCTGGCTGCCGTACTTCATATCGGGGCCAACCGTTCGACCGGGTAGTTTCATCAAGCTCTCCTAGTTTCCCTTCTTGGCGCCGTACTTCGAGCGCCCTTGCTGACGACCGTCGACCCCTTCGGAATCGAGCGTTCCGCGCACGATGTGGTACCGCACGCCGGGAAGGTCTTTGACACGGCCGCCGCGCACGAGCACCATCGAGTGCTCTTGGAGGTTGTGTCCCTCGCCTCCAATGTAGGCGGACACTTCCTTCCCGTTGCTCAAGCGGACACGCGCAACTTTCCGTAGCGCGGAGTTCGGCTTCTTCGGTGTTCGCGTATAGACGCGGGTACAGACCCCACGCCGCTGCGGACAGGAGTCCAGTTGAGGAGCCTTGCTCTTCTTGCGCTTCGGCTTCCTTCCCATTCGGATCAGTTGATTAATCGTCGGCATATAGTGTCTCCTAAGGATTGGAACGGATTATAGAACCTGGGCTAGTCACCTTCAACCTGGGACTCCGCATCGGCCTTTGCCGCTGCCATTTCAGCTTCCAGCAGTTCTTCGGCGCCGACCGCGTCGGGCTCTTCCATCGGCACATCTGTCTTAAAGCCCGTCCCCGACGGAATTCTCTTCCCCACGATAATGCTCGGCTTGAGCCCGCTGAGTTCGTCGACCTCGCCGCGCAATGCGGCTTCGGACAACACCTTGGTCGTTCGCTGGAACGACGCCGCGGACAGCCAACCTTTCGTCTGCAATGCCGCGCGTGAGATGCGCAGCAATTCTCGCTCGCCGTCAGGATAGCGTTTGGCGGTCAGCGGAACTTCGATCGTCTCTTCGCCGTGAATCACGTACACCTGATCGATGCCCATCTTGCCCGCGCGTACGATCAGGTCTTGCGTCAGATCGTCGCCGCTCGTCGCGATCAGGTGTCCGCCGGCACTGATGTCCTCTGCAAGCGGCTCACCGAGCACGTCTTGGCGCAGCCGTTCCGCCTCCTGATTCCACTGCGTGAGTTCTCGGATCTCCTTGCGGAACTCCTCGAGCGTCACGGAATCCCCCAGAAGGAAGCGTGAATCGCCCCGATCGATGATCCGGACGTTGTTGAGGATCTGCCGAATGATCACCTCGAGATGCTTGTCGTTGATGTCGACGCCCTGCTGTTTGTACACCTTGTGAATCTCGTTGAGCAGGTACTCACGGGCCTTGTGGACCCCTGCGGTCTCCAGCAGCGTGTGCGGAGCGACGACACCCTTGGTGAGAAGATCACCCTCCTCGACCTTGTCCCCCTCGCGTACGGTGACCGCCTTGTCGATCTTGACGATGCTCTTGGGCTGCAGGTGCAGGGTGGCAATGCCCTTGCGCTTGTTGACCGCCTCGACAACGACCTCTCCCTGATGTGCGATCTCAAGATCGAGCACGTGTTCGCCCGACTTCACCGGTGACGCATGCCGCTTGGTGACGCGCAGGTCACTCGTCAACGGAATCCGCAAGCCGTCGGCATCTGGGTTGTACACCACGATTCGCTCCGGAAGAACCATCACGGTGCCTTCCCCTTCTGCCGCGAGGAACACGGGTTTGGATCGTGACGTCAGTTGGTCCCCCTCGCTCACCTTCGCGCCGGCCTCAACCATCAGACGCGCTCCGAACGGAACCACGTGTTCCGACGAACCGCCGCTATCGTCCGTGACGGAGATGATGCGGTCGTCCTCTTCCTCGGACACAGCGACGACGCCGTCTCGATCCGCGGTAATTCCCTCGATGTTGAATCGTTCGGTGAGGGCGTCGCCTTGACTGACACGGTCCCCGTCCTTCACTTTTGGCTTGGCGCCGAGCGGCAGCGGATAGCTCCGGTCGCCGGCGGATGCATCGGTGATGAACAGCTCTTGGCCGGCCTTCTCCGTCTCGAGAATGAACAGTTCGCCCGCGCACGGGCTGGTCGGGTCAATCAACGCGCTGACGTCGATCTGCTCGCCCGCCTCCGCCCGAACGATCGATACGGGCAGCCGCGCCACGCGCGTCTCCCCGGTGATTTCCACTTGGTCGTCTCCGGTGGCCGTCGGCGTGATCCCCGTAACGTATCCATCGAGCGGGGAGATTCCGGCCTCGCCGCTCTTCATCGTCTTTCGCGCCTCGAACAGCTCCTCGGCACGCGGCAATCCCTGCGTAATGTCCTCTCCGGCGACGCCGCCCGTGTGGAAGGTACGCATCGTCAACTGCGTTCCCGGCTCGCCCACCGACTGGGCCGCGATCACGCCGACCGCTGTTCCCAGCGACACCGGCTGGTGGTTGCTCATGTCGAAGCCGTAGCAGAGCTGGCAGATGCCGTTCGCCGTTTCACAGGTCATGGGCGATCGGATGACGATCCGCGGGCGCACGCGCACCGTCTTGATTCCGCCGTCCTTGAGCGCGTCGAGCTGGCGCGGCGTGAGCAACTCGTCGGCTTTGACGAGCACTCGATTCGTCTTCGGATGCTTAATCTCGTCGACGCTGCGTGTCCCGATCACGCGCTCGCGCTCGGCCGGCTTGCCCAGCGATAGCTCGCATTCGAGCCGTCCCAGATGATCGGCCACGTCTTGGGAGATCCACTGGTTCGCATCCAGAAGGATCTCACCGGAGGCCGGATCGACGATCGGTTCCGCCGTCACGCGGCCGTAGATGCGCTCCTCGATCGACTCCATGACTTCCGTCTTGCTGAAGCGCAACGGATCGATGTCGATTCCCTGCGAGGTTCCGCAGTCGAGTTCGGTGATGATGGTGTCCGATGAGGCGTCGACCAACCGCCGCGTCAGGTATCCGGAGTCGGCCGTCTTCAGCGCCGTGTCCGCGGCGCCTTTGCGTCCTCCGTGCGTCGAGATGAAGTATTCCATCATGTCGAGGCCCTCGCGGAAGTTCGAGATGACAGGACGTTCGATGATGTCGCCCGACGGACCGGCCATCGGCCCGCGCATGCCGCAGAGCTGCTTGACCTGGTCGGGACCGCCACGGGCACCGGACGTTACGATGCCGTAGACGGGGTTGAATTGATGGCTCTTCAGGTTCGCCATGGTGGCGTCTTCCACGTCGTCGACCGTCCGCCGCCAGATTCGAATGACCGATTGGCGCCGCTCGTCTTCCGTGGCCAGCCCCATTCGGTACATCGTCTCGATTCTCTGCACGGCGGCGTACGACTGCCGGACGATGTCTTCCTTCTCTTCAGGGATGAGACAATCCTTCAGGGAGATGGTCAACCCAGCTTGGGTCGCGTACTTGAACCCCAGATCCTTCAGATCGTCGAGCACCTCGGCCGCCTTCTCCCAGCCGTACTCGTGGTAGCACGTACGAACGACGCGCCGGATGGCGCTTCGTGTCATGACGCGATTGTAGTCCCGGACGGACTCAGGGAAGATGCGGTTGAGTTCGGCACGCCCCAGCGTGGTTGCGATGCGCTCGCCATCGATGCGAACTTGAATCGGGCTGTGAAGATCCAGGATCCCTTCCTCGTACGCCTTGCGGGCTTCATCGATGTCACGGAACGCCTTCCCCGCCCCTTTGCCGTCCTCGACGTCGAGCGTGAGGAAGTAGTAGGCATACACGGGATCTTGCGTCGGCAGGCTGATCGGCTCGCCGTCCGACGGCGACAGGATGTTCCGCGGTGCCGCCATCAGCTCGCGCGCCTCTCGGATCGCCTCTTCGGACAACGGGAGATGGACGGCCATCTGATCGCCGTCGAAGTCCGCGTTGTACGGCGGGCAGATGAGCGGATGGATGTGGATCGCTTCACCGTCCACCAGCACCGGCTCGAACGCCTGCATCGACAGACGGTGCAGCGTCGGGGCGCGATTCAACAAGACGGGGTGCTTCTTGATCAGCTTGTCGAGAATGTCCCAGACCTCGGGCATCTCTCCCATCAGCGCCCGGTTCTTGATTTCGTCGAAATCGGAGAACGTCGTGGTCTCCAGGTAGTGCAGGATGAACGGCTTGAACAGTTCCAGCGCCATCTTCTTCGGCAGGCCGCACTGATGCAGCTTCAACGTGGGATCCACCACGATGACGGCGCGTCCGGAATAGTCGACGCGTCGGCCGAGCAGGTTGCGGCGCAGCCGGCCGTGCTTGCCGTGGATGCGTTCGGAAAGCGACTTCAGCGGACGGTTGTCGCGGCCACGAATCGGGCTTTCCTTCTTCTCGTTGTGGATCAGTGCATCGACGGCTTCCTGGAGCATGCGACGCTCGTTGCGCAGGATGACTTCGGGAGCTCCCATGTCGATGAGCTTCTTGAGCCGGTTGTTGCGGTTGATGATTCGGCGATACAGGTCGTTCAGGTCGGTGGTGGCAAACTTCCCGCCTTCGAGCTGGATCATCGGACGCAGATCGGGCGGGAGGATGGGGATGACTTCGAGAATCATGTCCTGTGCGTTGTTGCCGGATTGACGCACCTGGTCGACGACCTCGAGGCGCCGGACGATGCGACGACGGTTCCCGGCCGCGGTCTCCCGGTTGAGCTGCTCCGTCAGCGAGCGGTGCAGTTCGTCCATGCTCAGGACTTCCAACAAACCTTTCAGTCCCGCCGCGCCCGTGTCGGCGATGAAGCCGTCCGGGTAGATTCTCTCGTATGCCCGCTTCTCGAGATACGACAGGTGAGACCCGAGTTCCAGAGGGATTCCCGGGGTCTTGATCCGTGTGACGATGAAGATCAAGCTGTCGAGAATCTCGTGATCGAGCACCTCGCCCTTGATCGATGCGCCGTACCGATCGCTCAGCATCTCAAAGGCGGTTCGGGAACACAACTCGTCGACGGGACGTTCGGCGATAATCGTGCCTTCCTCGATGTCGTCGCCTTCTTCAACAAGCAGATCGACATCGCCGATCATCGGGTACTCGACCGTCCCGACAATGACGGACAGGAACGACTCGCCGTTGGTCAGCTGCCGGTCCTCGATGGTGACGCGTCCTCCTTCTTCCGCCGGGACACGCGGCGCGTCCTCGACGTAGTAGGCTGGCTCGACCTCGAAGCTGAACGCATCCCGCAACACGTTCACTTCCGAAGAATATAGGCTCTCGCCGGGCCGAACGTCCTTGCAATCGGATGTCGTGACCAGGTACAGCGATTCCTCCATTGGTTCCGTCTCGTAGTAGGCGATACGCTGGAGTTCCCGCTTCTTCATTCCCAGCAGGCGACTCAGCAAGCTCGACACGCCCTTAAGGAACCAGAAGTGTACCACGGGGCTGGCCAATTGAATGTGCCCCATGTTGACGCGCCGCACCGAGGAGTCGGTCACCAACACGTGACACTTCTCACATGTGATCCCCTCGTACTTCTTGCCCTTGTACTTGCCGCAAGCACACTCGTAGTCGTTCTCCGGGCCGAAGATCTCTTCGGCGTACAACCCGCCACGTTCCGCGCGGTGAGTTCGGTAGTTGATCGTTTCGGATTCCGTGATCTCCCCGTGGGACCAGTTGAGAATCACTGAAGGGGGAGCAAGCTGCAGTTTGACGCGTTTGATGTCGTCACCCGAAATCACATCTCACCTCGTTTGATTGTTCCTTGCTCGCGGCAGAGGATCAGCACAACCCTCGACAATCCGCCACCACCTGCGGCGCTCGCGCGATGCATGCGCCGATTCAGCCTTCCATCCCTGCTCTTGTGTTGGAGAATGAAGTGATCAATTCCTTCGACTCGTTCACGTTCCGTATCAGCCCTCATGCCCCCACGGCGTCGCGCGATGCTCTCGGATTCCGCCCATTGCACTGCCCTTTCACGCGCTAGAAACCGGTTCGCGATCTCAGCCATGCACGCCGCTCAAACGGGCGTCGCTATCCCCTTCGACCTCTTGTTGAGATCGACCAAAAGACATAGTTCCCCCATTCCCTTCGGGGGCTTGCGTGTTTCATCGATCTCAGGTCGTCGTGCACAGTTTCCAATTTCTACGACCTTTACAAACGGATCACAGTATAGCTCGTAAACTCGCTGTTTCAAGCCGCTACCGCGGCTCGAAATAGCCGCAAACGTGCCCGTCTCACCTTTGCGTCACGGGAAACAGCCGCAAATGTCGGGTGGCTCGTTCCTCGCCGGTAGGTACGGCTGCTCGGAGTAACTGGATTCACGGCGGTTGCTTCTCGCCGGCAGGTACGGCCGCTCGGAGTAGCCGGATCATGGGTCCTGTTTCAAGCCGCTGGGGCGGCTTGAAATTCGCGTGAACCCGCTTGCTCCTCGCAGTTGCTGTGGCTGCTCGGAGTAGCCGAATCGTAGCGGCGGTTTCAAACTTCGTCGAACGGCGCAACCGCCGCTTCTGCGGTTGCTTCTCGCCGGTACGGCTCGAAGTAGCCGGATTCGTCGTTGCTGTTCCTCGCTGCTGGCGGGGCTTGAAATTCGCGTGAACCTGCTTGCTTTTCGTTGCTCAGGCGGGTCGGAGTGTGGATGGGGATGAGCAAACGTACGGCGCTAGGCCGTCACGAAGCCTCCCACCGGCAATTCGAGAGGGATGAATGCCAGTCCGCTTCTCTTCTCGAGTTCCTCAACCGACGCGTACGGTTCGACGTTCATCAGCTGCCGTTCGTCTTCCGACTCCAGTCGGCAATACACAGGGACCGTCGATCCCTCTTGCGGACATGCGTACGTGGCCGTCAATTTCGCCACGAACTCGACGATTTCGCGTTTCTCCGCCGAGGTCTTCGTCTCCCAGTTCGTTCGCAACAGCGTCATCGGACCGTGGGGCGTCGCCGGATAGACACGAAGGTCCTCCGGCAGGAAGTAGTTCTGCAGTTCACGTTTCTCGTTCTCTTCGAACGCTAAGACGATTTGGAGATCCGGACTCGCCTTCATGTACATCGGGAAATCGAGCAGACACAGTGCGTTCAGGGTCACGACTTCCTCGTGGAACAACGCCGCTACGCGCTCACCGAATCCCGGCGTCGTCAGTTTGCAGCGGCAGTCCGATCCGGCCGGATCGTCCGTGCGCAGGCCCAATTCCTCGGCCAGCCCATGAAGCGACGACTCCATGTTGGGACTCCACGCCGCATCCGACGGCCCCATCGCCCACCGCTCGACCTTCGACGGAATCGAGAGCGGTCTTCGTTTCAGGTGCGGGGTCAGCACGCGTCCCTCGAGCCCTTCCGCACGAATGAGTTCCGTCATGTCTTCCGCCGACAATCCGTGCCGGTCGGGAACGAGGCCGGTCACCATGTAGTCGGCGCCGATCCGTTCCATGTACCGCAACGCTCGGGACAGCAACAGAGACTGGCAACGCCGACAGCTTCCGGGCAAGGAGAAACCGCCGCCACCCGTCAAGGCAATCAGATCCTTGTAGTCTTTCTTGATGGATTGCGTGCGAAACGTCGACCGAGGCCACTCCGATCTCACCAGTTGTCTTAGTTCTTCGCATTCCCGCGAGAACGGCGATCGAAAGTGCAACAGCTGCACACTCCCGACGTCGGGATGACGTTCGACCAACCTGGTTGCTACACGATTGACCAGGCTTCCTGAGAACAGCGACAAAACCTTGACCACGCCCTACCCCGTCCCCCGTCGACTATCGTCGTGGCTCGATCAACCCGAAGTTGCCGTCCTTCCGCCGATAGATGATCGCGATTTGATCCGTCTCCGCATCGACAAACACCAGGAAATCCTTGTCGATTGCATCCAATTGCAGTGCCGCTTCTTCCGATGCCATCGGCTTCTGGAAGTATGTCTCCGACCGAATGATCCGTCGTTCCGGTTCCGTCGGTTCATCGTTCGCCGCCGCCACACCGGTGCGGTCCTTCACGTCCTGCAGGTGATCCTTGAACTTGACGAGCTGTCGTTTGAGTCGATCCACCGCCTTGTCGATCGAGGCGTACATATCGGTCGACTCTTCCCTGGCGTTGATCTGCTTCCGATTGGTGAGATGCGCGTGAAAGTCGGCAATCTGTCGCTCCTTTTCTACGGACAGGACGACGTCTACACTGACGATGCGATCGAAGAAACGTTCCAGAGCTTCCGTCTTCTCGATGACGTAATCACGAAGTGCTGGGCTAGCGTCGGTGTGACGCCCGGCAATCTTGATCTTCATCCGCGCCTCCTTACCGGAAAGTATAGCAGAAAAGGGGAAAGCCGTCAATCCTAAGGATACAATAGCAAAAGCCCATGATTGCGCTTCGAGCGAGTCCTACGCGATTGCAGCCAGTCGCTCGTGCAAGATTCGTGTGACGGAATGCAGTCCGCGATCTCCGATATCCGGTTGAAAGACACGGAACTCGCGATTCACGAACGCTCGCAGCGCGCTACGATAGAGCGTTCCCGTGGTCCGTCGTTCTCGCTGAATCAACCCATTGACGAGAAACTCTTGGGGAGGATCATCGTCGATCAGCTCCTGAGGGCAGTTCGTCCAAGCAGCGATCTGGTGGGCCGAATAGGCCCCCGGAGAATGCTCGACGAGGAATGCAAGAACCCGCCGATGAAGAACCTGTTCGCGATTGAATCGACAGATCAATCGCTCGATATGCTGGTTGACGGCCGGCGGGAGCCCCTCGAGCGCCACGTCCGACGCCTGCACGTCCAAAACATCGTAGGCGTCCGTTGCCCCCGCGCCGGATGAAGCACGCGCTTCGTCCGAAGGAATGTCGATCGGCTCGTCGTCGGCAACGACGACGGACAGGCTGTTCGCAATGCGCTCCGCACGCTCGTTCTGCTCGCCGAGAGCCGATCCTCCGGAAACGAGCGAAGGAATCTCCAGCTTGATATAGCCCAGCGTGCGCGCGACTTCCTCAAGCTCGCTGATGCGTTCGTCCTTGGTTTCGAGCATCCGCTCCAGTTGCTCGATCCGGTGTTCCAGTTGCTCGGTCGGGGAGCGAACGCCCTTCTCGGCGCGCGCGCGCTCGATCGTCTCGATGATGGATGCGCTCACGCTTCGAAGCTCCGGCGACTGCACCACCTCGAGCGACGGCGTGAATCCCGCATGGAACGTCGCCCGCTCTCGAACGTAGATCGGCAGGATGCTGTCGCCGTTCATGTAGATGCAGTCTCCCGTGTCCAGGGAGTTGATGATTTCCTTGACTTCGCTCTTCCGCCACGGCAGCAGTTCGCCGTAGACGCGCATGTCGACCTCATGAACCACGCGGTGGAGGAACAACATGCCGGCCTGGCTGAGTACGTCCTTGTCGACCTTGGCGCTTCGCTGAGAGACGACGATGCCTCCCAATCCGCGCTTCCGCCCTCGCAACGCGATGCGAGCGATCATCTCCTTCAACTCGTTCTTCACGCCTTGCGGGATGAACTCGTGCGCCTCTTCGATCCCGATCATGTACGGTTTGCGGAGCGTCCCCGCAAGCGTCCACAGGCTCGAAAGGTATGCCTTCAGCAACTCCGTCCGCTCGTCCGACAGGAATCCGCTGAGGTCGAGTACGACGGGAACGTTCTGCTCCATGCTGACTTGGGCGATCTCCCCCGCGCAGCCGGCGTCGATCTCGATCTCCACGCCTTCACCGGTGCCGACGACAAGCACCTCGTACTTCTCCTTGAGCCCGAAGTACTCGCCTTCGATATCCACAATGGACAAAGGGTAGTTGTTCTGCAGAAGCTCCTCGAAGATGACGCCCGCCGTGTTCGACTTGCCGGAACCGCGGATGCCGAGGATGGCAATGCACTGTCCGATGAGATCCTCGAGGTTGAGATTGAGATCGCGGCTGATGTTCAGTGGTTTCCCCATACGTAGCTCCCCCGGTCCACGCCATGCGCCGACTCGGCGCAACGGCGGATTCATAGAAGAGCCTAGGGAGCCGGTGACGAAATCGACAGGCCGCGTGTCCCTTCGGCCGTTCGCGAACGTCCTAGTCGGCTGAAGCGTCGTCCTGCTTCATCAGAACGCGCGCCTCGTTCATGGCGTCGTCTCGGCTGACGATCTGACCGGACAGGATCCGGTCGTGCAGGGTGTCGAGGACGCGCCCGAGCCGCGGTCCGGGCGGCAGCCCGAGTTCTCGCAGGTCGTGTCCGTCGATCAGTTCCCGCGCACGCGCCAATCCGCAGACACGTTCCACGTGATCCATCACACGCAACGTCTCCTGAAGGATCGGCGCCCAGCCCGACGACCGGTGTGCGCTCGCTTCGCAGTCGGCCACCAGGACTTGGAGCAGGTCGAAGAACAGCGGATACCGCTCCGCCGGGTTGGAAGCCTCCGGAACCTCCCCTTCGCTGAGGAAGCGGACCTGCTTGCCTCGTCCCATCTTCGGGAAATCGGCGATGCGCATGTGCTGACGAACCAGAAACACGAGGCGGCTGATCTGTGCCTTGCTGAGCCGCAACCGTCGGCCGATGTTCTGCGACATGCGCGCGCCAATCGCGCAGTGCCCCCCCATGTTGCGACCTTCATTCCGCTCCAGTGCCGCCGGCTTGCCGATGTCATGAAGCAACACCGCCAGCTTGACCAACGGGTCCAGGACGAATCCGTCGGCGACGCGCAGGGCGGCCAGCGTATGAACGAACACGTCTCCCTCGGGGTGATACTCCTCGGGCTGCTCGACGCCGTGACAGGCAGACAGCTCCGGGAGGATGTGCGGCAGAAGCGCCAACGTATCGAGCAACTCGACGCCGCGTGCGGCGTGCCGTGTCTCGAGGATCCGCATCAGTTCCTCTCCGATGCGCTCCGCCGAAATCTCTGCAATCGACGCGGCGTTCTCGCGCACCGCCTCCGCCGTATCGGGTGCAATCTCGCCGTCGATAAGGCACGTAAACCGTACGACGCGCATCATCCGCAGATAGTCTTCTCGAAACCGTATCGCCGGATCTCCGATCGTCGCGATTCGGCGCGCGACCAGATCCCGCGTGCCCTCGACAAGATCGATGACGTCCCCCGCGACCGTCGCCGCCAGTCCGTTGATCGTCAGGTCGCGGCGGTGCACATCACGGGCAAGATCCCGCACCAATTCGACCTTTCCCGGCCATCGCCCGTCGTACTCGGATTCGACGCGGAACGTCGCCACTTCGTAGGGATGCCCGTTCGGAGCCACGATCAAAAGCACCCCGAAGTCCTCCCCCACCCTGTGAATCGGCCGATGGGGGAACAGCCGGTGAACGTCGTCGGGGAGCGCGGCGGTCGCGATATCGACGTCCGGCGGGGGAAACGTGACCTCTCGGCCCAACTCCGCTTGGAGTCCGTCGCGGACGACCCCGCCGATGAGCACGGTTTCGAACCCGGCTTCCGTCAGCCGCGTAACGATCGTTCGGGCGAACGGATGCCGCTTGAACACGCGCTCAATTGCGATTCGCTTCAACGGGGTCATGATGTGAACGACTATACCTGTCCCGGAATGCTGTCGCCAATTGCGTCGTCGCCGTCTAGCTCAGGCCGTGAATGACGCCGTCTTCATCCACGTCGATGTCCATGAACGCGGGGCGGGCCGGCAACCCCGGCATCGTGCGGACTTCTCCGCACAGCGGGTAGATGAAGCCGGCGCCCACACTCGCACGCACGTCTCGAATCGGAAGCACGTACCCGTTCGGCACGCCCTTCCAGTTCGGATCGTGGGAGATGGACAGCGGCGTCTTGGCCATGCAAATCGGCAGCCCTCCGTAGCCGAGCGCCTCGAAGCGCGCCAGCTGTGTGCGCGCAAGCGACGACAGATCGATCCCGTCCGCGCCGTAGATCTCGGTGGCGATGGCTTCGATCTTCTCTTCGAGCGTACGCTCGAGCGGGTAGAGGAAACGAAACGCGGCATCCTGACGGCACGCGTCCATCACTGCATCGGCCAACGCCAGAGCGCCGTCTCCCCCTCGTGCCCAGTGATCGGCCACCACGGCCCCGCAGGCACCTGCGTCCATGGCTCGTTGCCGGACGACGTCCAGTTCGGCGTCCGTATCCGTCGGAAATCGATTGACAGCAACCACGACCGGAATGCCGAACGAGCGGGCGACCTCGATATGGCGGACCAGGTTACAGCAGCCCGCGTCGACCAACGCGACGTCTTCGGCCTGATACGCTTCGGGCAGGGGTTTCCCCGCCGAGACGGCGGGACCGCCGCCGTGCATCTTCAACGAGCGAACGGTGGCGACCAACACGACTGCGTTTGGAGTCAATCCACTCGCACGGCACTTGATGTCGAAGAACTTCTCCATGCCGATGTCGGCGCCGAAGCCGGACTCCGTCACCACGTAGTCCGCAAGCTTCAATGCAATCCGGTCGGCGATGATCGACGAGTTCCCGTGGGCGATGTTGGCGAACGGCCCGGCATGCACGAACATGCCTTGCCCTTCCAGCGTCTGCATCAAGGTCGGATGGATCGCGTCCTTCATCAGCGCGGTGGCTGCTCCGGCCACGCCGAGATCCTCCGTGGTGACAGGCGTTTCGGCATCGTTGTAGCCGACGACGATGCGTCCCACGCGCCGTCGGAGGTCGGCCAGGTCGTCGGCCAGCGCCAGGCACGCCATCAATTCGGAGGCCGCGGTGATGTCGAAGCCCGAATCGCGCGGAACGCCGTCCGCTTTCGTTCCCAGGCCGGTCTTCACGTGCCGAAGCGCGCGGTCATTCACGTCCATCACGCGGCGCCAGCTGATCGACTCCGGATCGATGTTCAGGCGCTTCAGACCCCGAGTGGCCCACCCTTCGTCCGAGAAATCGCGTTCGTGCATGATGCGGGCATCCACCGCCGCAGCGATCAGATTGTGCGCCGCCGTAATCGCGTGCATGTCTCCGGTCAGGTGCAGGTTGAACTCCTCCATCGGGATCACCTGTGCGTGTCCGCCGCCGGCGGCTCCGCCTTTGATTCCGAATGTGGGGCCCTGCGAGGGCTGACGTATGCATCCCATCACGTGCGCGCCCCGCTTGGCGAGGCCCTGGACCAATCCGACCGTCGTCGTCGTCTTCCCTTCTCCCAGCGGCGTCGGCGTGATCGCCGTCACGTCGATGTACTTCCCGTCCGGCCCACTCCGGCGCGCATCCAGTGCCCGGCACAGGACCTTCGCCTTCGTGTCCCCGTACGGGACGAGTTCCTGCGGATCCAAGCCCAGTTGTGCGCCGATTTCGCGAATGGGCCGGGGGACGACGGATCGTGCGATGGACAGATCTGAGTTCATCTGCGATTCCTTTCCGAGGCTTGGGAGCGTCCCCGCCGTCTTCATGAGGCGCCGGCGGATTCCCCGTTCTCGTCCGTTTGTGCGTCTTCGACAAAGGCCAGCGTGAGGTAGACGTTGATCCAGGCAATGAAGAGCGTCGAGATCGCAACAGCCACAACGTGTACCCACAGTGCATCGGCCGCGGGCAAGGCAAGCAGGTCGATCCCTACCGGGACGCAATACGACACCGCCAGCACGACGAAGGTCTTGACCAAGCGGCGGCCATCGGCCGTGAGAAGCAGGCTTTCGCGCACCGCGGACGAGATCCTCGCTTTGTGCAGGACGACGGCCTGCTTGTAGTAGATGAGCCGCAGTCCGGCATACACCCCCGGGAGCAGGAAGAACACGCTGCCGAGCACGACAGCGACGTTCACCAGGATCTCACCGGCCACCAGGCTGCCAAAGGACTCCGCCGGAAGATCGCGCAGGCGAAACGGAATGCCCTGGATGGAAGCGAACGTTCGCTGAATGATGAACGCGTGGAAGAGAGGAGAGAAGAGCAGAACGATCGCCGCCGTCACGATCCACCACGGATTGCCAAGATCCAGAATGTCCGCGTGCATCGAGGATGCGTGGATTGCGGCGCTGTAGACGAGCGACGCGGCACCCGCCGACGGCGTCCGTAGGAGAAGACGCCACGCGCGATTAAGCCGGGTCAGCATCGCCGTTGTCGCGGAGCAGCTTCTCTAACCGGAGAGACCGCTCGACCGTTCGATCCACGATGAAGTGCAGTTCGGGCGTGTGTCGAACGGCCAAGCGATGTGCCAGCTCGCTTCGATAGAATCCTTGGTCTCGGATCAGCGCCTGGTGAAGCGCGACAGGATCCACTTCCGTGCCTGCAGCCACATAGACCTTCGCGTGCCGCGCGTCGACCGACAGCCGGACGTCCATCACGGTCGGAAACGCAT
>Ga0272441_10000816_pt1 | contig 68429 bp, 43 predicted proteins | sample SSMProp6N_FD_193582 | JGI IMG/M metagenome (GOLD analysis project Ga0272441, IMG submission 193582) | Marine sediment archaeal communities from Little Sippewissett salt marsh, Falmouth, MA, United States - SSM-Prop-6N | ecosystem: Environmental > Aquatic > Marine > Wetlands > Sediment ...
GCGGATGTCGAAATCCCACGTGTCGATCGTGTACGCACGTTTCGGAAGCCCGTGCTCCTCATCCCATCGCCATGGATGGGAGGTCATATAGTCGATCCCCTTCACTAGACGGGGTACGCATTTTTCGAGCCAGCTATCATCACCTGATGCGAGCCATGCCCTGTATGTTCCGATGACAGCGAGGTATTCAAGGTCAGCCTCGGTCGGAACCCGGAGCATCGAGCCATCCTGCCTTATAAAATCGAGATACGAGCCATCATCCTGCTGCGTTCCGAGCATCAGGTCTACCGCAGACCGGATATCCGGATCGATGTACATCGTCGCGAGCATATAGTGGATACAGTCGCGGAACCAGAGCCACGGGCAGTCGGGGGAGTGATATCCCCTGTAGACAACGCCGTTCTTTTCGATCTCGACACGGTTCTTCGAGATCATTCCCTCCATGAGCGGCCAGAAGCCATCCCACACATTGTTGCCTGTCTTAATGCTGATCATGTCGAAAGTGTATCATGTGAAATAAACAAGGCGGAAACATATCATCGCATTATTATCTAGTGCATATATTGACGCCGGTTAAGTTACGGGATATTTTAGAAGTATCAGAGGAGTCGAGGAGGGGCCCTGATGATACTTGTCATTGGTGCCACTGGCACTATTGGGAGAGAGGTAGTACACCTTTTAACGCAAAAAGGGCATGATGTACGTGCGCTTGTGCACAACGAAGAGCGCGCATCGCTGATCTGTGATTCGGGATGTGAAATGGTCGAAGGCGACCTGCTGGAGCCCGAAACACTTAAGGACGTATTCAAAGGAATCGAGAAGGTGTTCCTCGTAACACCATCCGGGCCCGACCAGCTTGATATGGAGACCAGTGCCATTACATCCGCTAAGGTAAACGGCGTTGTACATATTGTAAAAGTATCGGTTCTTGGTGCTCATCCTGACTCACCATACCGGCTTGCACGGACCCATGGAAGAATCGAGAAACTGATCGAAAACTCCGGCATGACCTGGACGCATATCCGTCCGCACTATTTCATGCAGAACCTGCTGTATTTCTCGAGGACCATAAAAACGCAGGACGCGTTCTTCGCGCCCATGAAACGCGGTCGAATCGGGCTTGTGGATGCGAGAGATATCGCAGATGTCGCGGTACGGTGCCTTACAAGGCCGGGGCACGAAAATCGGGCATACGAGATAACCGGACCGGAATCGCTTTCGTTCGAGGATATCGCGGAAAGAATATCGGATGTAACAGGCAGGGACATCAATTACATTGATGTCCCCCTGGACTCAATAAAAAGGCCCATGATCCAGTCGGGATACTCCGAATGGGTAACCGAGGGCATGATAGAGCTATACAGCATCTGGTCGACAGACCAGGCCGCTGATATCACAAGTAACGTTTCCAGGATCACCGGCCATAATCCGATACCGGTTGACCGCTTTATTGAGGACAACCGAAGCGCTTTCATGTAAACGAGTCACTGAATTTATTTCACAGGGGACAGTCGCTAATCGCCAGCCCCTTGATCCTGCCTCCCCGCCATGGATCACCGGAGAATATGGCTGTCCCCGACCTTTTTTTAGCTCCCTATCTCCGGTTTGCGGTTAAACAATGTTACATATTGCGCTATAATATTAGGTTAGCAACTTATAAGAATTATGCTTACCCCTATCGGAGGCTTTAAATGAACCGAGCGGTTTTAACTGGAGGGTTGATGCTGATCGCCCTCATCATTCTTGGTTGTTCGGGATCAGGTGTCCCGACTCAGCCACCACTTACAGATAACGAACTTACACATCCTGCCGCAGTATCATTAAACAGCCAGGTTTTATGGGGAGTCTGGAACATTTCCATCAATCCCGATTCCCTTGAGGCTGAACTTACCCCCCTCAGGGGTGCGGAATTTACATGTAATGTTACCCAGTTCCTTCAGCCCCCCATCAGCCCGGTCCACATGATCGGCCTGACTGTACTTCCATCGTCCGATGTCGCGGCGGGTTACTTCGAGGTCGAGGTTACCATCCGTCACCCGTTCCCCGGACTTCCCTATTACAGTGGATTCGACGTCCGTGGAATTCTCCTCTCCAACGGATCGTACCAGGCCGACCATGATTCATCGCTTGTATTTCCAGGTGAAGGCGACACCCGGCTTGTAAACGCTGACGGGTGGACGCGCTGGTGGAACGCAGAGGAATTCACAAGTTACGAGTCGATCTTCGGCTACACTCGCGGCAAACTTGCACCACCACTTTTCCCGACATCAACACTGAACGGATATAAATACTTTGCCGACACCCTGGATTCGGACGGCTTACTCGCGGACCTTGATCCCGCAACACGTGGAAATTTCTCCAACGACGGGATCAACTCACGTCAGTACAATATTCAGTTTAAAATGCAGGACGAGGAAGTTGTTTTCGATTTCAACTACGCCGTCTGTGCAAGCTGGGAAGAGCCGGACATGGGTTTCGAGCCCGATTTCCCGATAGAGGCATTCACTCTTTCCGCGAACCAGCAGGAGGCTTACTGGATGGATGCCGGTTTTGACGGCACCACCGCATGGTACGAAAACGAGACCTCGTCCGGCGGCGACCTTCACGTCGATCTGGAAATCGGCGACTGGGGAGCACTCGCGGATGATTCAACCGTTGAGGACCAGGTTTCCGCGATCTGGGTCGAAAGCCAGGATTTCGGTTTCAGCCCGGTCGATGTGCTTCCGTCATGCACGATCGCAGATGGCAATGGCGTGACCACCTCTGTTTTCTCGTTCGATATAACTGACTGTATGCCGTCCGGAACCGATGACCAGTGGGTGCTTATCGAGGTCCACTCATCGGACCCGACCACTTACATACCCCAGCTCGAACAGGGTGATCTCTTTGATTACCCCGATGGCCCGCTTGCGGCTTACATGTTCTTCGAGGCCCCGGTCGGCGATCTTGTCCCGACTGATCCTCCGGTGGTTACCGAAATTCATCCCGATTCGTGCAACCTCGACACCGGCGGTCTCGCTGTACAGGTTACGGGTGAGAATTTCGAAACGGATGCGCAGGTGAAGATAGTCAGGAATGACGATCCGCTTGTGGAGGTCGAGGCAACCGACGAGGTTGTGGACCCGACCGGAACGATAATCGACTGTGTAATCAGCATGGACTCCGTGGATGGAGCCGAGGTCGGGCTGTACCATGTTGTCGTGACAAATCCCGGACCTCCCTCTCAGTCGGGACAGCTCGATGATGCCTTCACGATCGGCGAACCATCGGACTGCGACACCGTTTACCGTAACCGAATCTATGAATGCACGCTTAACAGCTGGTACACGGGAACTTCCACGTACGATGTCGCGTTCAGTCGTGATGGTCTTCTCCTCGGAAAAGCTTCCTCCGGAGGATATCACCTCTATGGCTGGGACGTTTCACAGAACGGTAACGTAAACGGATCACCTGTCATCAGCAACATGCTTTATGGCAATTATGGACTTGTAAAACTGGACGCATGCGATTACACCGGAAATATCGTCTACCAGACAAGCAACAACGCGAATTCTTTCGTTACATACACCGAGGACGGAACGCTGATCGGTGAAATCACAAACGTCGGCACAAGCTACATGCAGTGCATGGACACCGATGACGACGGTGGCATCTGGACGATTGGCTACACCGGAAACCAGGTTAAGATAAATCACTACACGTGGGACGGTTCCAGTTACAACCATGATGCGGTCGGTTCGGTCAATGCAACCGAGATGAATCCGGTCTACAACTACACGTTCGACTGTGCCGTAAGCTACAACGAGGACATGCTTCTTATCATTAACCAGGGCAGTTATCCCTGGAAGGGGCAGATCTATGCGTACGACATCTCATCGGGAACCCCGGTGTTCTCATATGTTGTGAACAACATCTTCGATGAGACGATCGGCGCGCATGCATACAGCCACTGGCGACATGCAGTTGATATCGAGATCGATCATTCCGCGCCATGCCTCGAGTACTGCCGTGTAGTTGCAATGGCACGACTCCAGCCGTGGGGTGAAGGCACAAGGTTCGTGAAACTCGACACCGATGGAAACAAGCTCGACAGCTATAAGCTTCCGGATGGTTATCCGCTTCACGACTATTACTCGATCGCGATACAGCCCGACCCGGATGATCCGGACGGTGCGTTCCTTACGTGCAACCGTGAGCATTTCTTCGGAAGTGTCGTAACGGATATGGACACCTACGAGGTTCCGACGGGCTGGTAGGGCAACTGGGAAAAAATTAGCATGGGCGGACCGCCCATGCGACAGCCCATGCACGAGCCGTGCATGGTACTAATAAAAAACATCAATTCTGCAGGTTTTAACAGCCTGCAGAATTTTTTCACGTAAAACTGCGTATCGCAGGCATCGCTACCTGCAGTATCACGGGCTTAAAGACTGTACCATTCAGCCTAATCCACGTATGTCCGGGGGATTCTTGTCGGTATGAGACATAAAATCTCGTACGGGATCGTTCCAAGCACTCCCGCTACCTCGCTCGCGGTTATCGATTCCCCGCCGTCGCAGCCTATAAGTGTCACCGGCTCCCCCACCCCTATCGTAAGGTCGTCCGGAAGGAGAACATGCACAAAGTCCATGCTGACCGCTCCGACTACCCTGCACCTTCGCCCGCGAATCAGCACCTCGCGTTTTCCCGTTGAGAATGTCAGAAATCCGTCCGCGTAACCTACGGGAAGGATCCCCACCCTGCACGGAGTGCCGCTTTCGTTCACGAATCGACGATTATAACCCGCACCGTGACCCGCACCGATCGTCTTAACCTCGACTATCCTCGACTTCAGGCTCAGTGCTGGAATCAGGTCCATGCGTCGCGGAACGCCGGGTGATGTGTACTCGCCGTAGATCGCGATCCCGGGACGCACCTTGTCGAATTTCAGCCTCGGAAAATTAATGAGTGCGGATGAATTGGATGCGTGAAGCTTAACGCCCTTCTTCAGTTTCAGGCGATCGACAGCTTTTTTAAATGTCCCGTGCTGTATTCGAGTTATCGGACTGTCTACCTCGTCAGCCGAACTGTAGTGGGTGTAAATACCCTCAAGCTTCACCGATTTAAAATGGTCCCGTGCTTCCATAAGCCGCATGAAATCTCCCGCAGGCGCTCCAAGACGATGCATGCCGGTGTCGATCTTAATCTGGATGTGAGCGGGTTTTCCGAGCTTACTCGCCGCACCGGCAAGTGCGCGAATCTCATGTGATGTTATTACGGTCTGCGTCAGGCCCGATTTAACTACCTCCAGAGCATGGCTCGGAAGCGAGTATCCCAGCACCAGTATTTTGATTCCCCTTCCCTTTATTCCGGCATGTCTCAGTTCAAGCCCTTCCCCCAAACTTGCGACTGCGAACTCCTTGATACCGATATCCTTAAGGGCACGAGCGCAGTCGACAAGACCATGGCCGTACGCGTTAGCTTTCACAACCGCGATGATTTCCTGATCGCCCACTCGTTTTTTGATCTCGGATATATTGTTCGCGAGCGCGGACCTTGAAACCTCCACCCAGATTGGCCTTGAAAATGGCACCTACATCCGCCTCCGATGCCTGCGACTTCGCCTGTTACGATTCCCGAATTTCCGGCTGAAGAATTTAAACGCGAGCGGCAGACCATCGATAATGTCACCCGCAATAAGCGCCTGCCTGCTGACTCGCTTCGCCGCAAGATCACCCGCGAACGCATGAAGGTAAACACCCACGCATGCGATCTGGCAGGGATCATATGTAATCGTTGGCTGCCCTGCTAATCCGGCCAGTATTCCAGTCAGAACATCACCGCTGCCAGCCGTCGCCATTCCGGGATTTCCCACTTCGCAGTTAACCGATACCGGACATCCGGTAGTTTCACGAGGCGTGGCAACAAGAGTACGCGCTCCCTTTAGCACAATTACCGAATCGGCATACTCTGCGTAGGCGCACAGCCTGTCTATGCTGCCTTCGGGGAATTCCTGTCCCGATGTCAGCCTGGCAAACTCGCCCGGATGCGGTGTAAGGATCGGTGCGCGCTGCCGCCCTCTTAACGGGCCGGGATCATCCACAAACGCCCTGAGCGCATCCGCGTCAACTATTACCTGGTGATCCGGTGTGTCGGGGAATTCGGAAATAACCAGTCTCGCGAATTCCAGCGCGTCGGTGTGTTCACCGAATCCCGGACCGATCGCCAGCACATCCGCCCACTCGAGGTATTTCCTTATATCCGCTATCCCCTCGGGGGCGAAACACCCGTTCGAATCACTCGCGGCGATCGGGGCGGTCATGATTTCGGGCCCGGTTCGTGAAGCAACGATAAAATATTCAGTGACAGGCATCGCGGATACGACTAGTCCGCAACCCGCCCTGAGAGCGGCACGACCTGCAAGTTCACTCGCTCCGAGCATTCCACGGCTGCCTGCAACGACAAGCACCTTTCCGAAATCACCCTTGTGAAGCGCCTTTTCATCCGGACGGGATCGATCATCTGCGAACAGCCTGCCGACTGTGCCCATCTCGATTGTGTCCAGTACTGAAGTAGCAGGTTCAGTCGCCTCAGGGGGAAACCCGATGTCGGCCACAACAACATTACCGGAGTATTCTATTCCCGCGTTCAGGTATAAGCCTGTCTTGGGCAGGCCCATCGTGATTGTCGCGATTGCCGGTATTCCGGCACCGAGATACTCCCCGGTGGTTCCATCTATTCCGGACGGAATATCCACCGCGATGGTCGGCCAGTTCAGGTTGAGCCCGGCAAGAAGAAGGTCGGCGGTCAGGCCCCTGACCTGGCCCTTTATACCTGTGCCCAGAACCGCGTCGACAAGCGCGGCTCCCCCGGTTATGGGAGATGCGCCAACGCCTGCGGACAGCCTGTTCAGTTTTGAAACCGCCCCGGCCAGGTCCTCCTCGGTGTCGATCGTCCAGACTTCAACCGCTTCCGGAAGCGCCTTAAGGTTCGCGGCGCAGTCCTGTGTAAGGTCCTTACCACCTTTAAGAAGAATAACCTTCACATCCCTGCCGTTTTCGCTTATGTATCTTGCAGCGACAAGACCGTCGCCGCCGTTGTTCCCGCGTCCGGCAAATATCACGACGAGATCGGCATCGGGAAGGTTATCGAGAACGTGCTCTGCTACTGCACGACCCGCGTTTTCCATGAGTGTCAGGCCGGGAATGCCGATTTCATTTATTGCACGCGAATCGACTGCGCGCATCTCGTCCGGTGTGAGAACCTTCATATCTTAAAGCTCCGTTACGATTCCGTTTTCACTGAACTGCCTGAAAAGGTCTATCGCCATCTCCGCTACCTTCCGTGCTTCCGTCTCGTCGGGCGCTTCTGTCATCACCCTGATCACAGATTCCGTCCCGCTTGGCCTTACAAGAAGTCGTCCACTGCTTTTCGTCATCGCATTAGACAGTTCCTCGATACCGCTCTTTATCCCGTCATCCTCAAGCGCCGCTTTCTTGTTCCGAACGTTTATGTTCAGTTGCACCTGTGGGTACCGCGTCATCTGAAGCGCAAGGTCGCTGAGCGTCCGACTTGTCTCCTTCATTAAAAGGCCCGTCATTACAGCGGTCAGGATACCATCACCCGTTGTGTGATGATCGAGAAAAATTAGGTGTCCCGACTGCTCCCCGCCAATCTTCGCACCACTCGCGAGCATTTCACGCATTACGTACTTGTCGCCCACCGGTGCACGGAGCAGTTTCCCGCCCCCGCCGTTAAGTGCGACCTCAAGCCCCTGGTTACTCAGTACCGTGCCTACTACCGAATCGTTTTTAAGTTCGCCCCTGTCCAGAAGGTGAAGTCCCCACATTGCCAGAACCTGGTCACCGTCTACAACATTCCCGTTTTCATCGACGAGAATCGCCCGGTCTGCATCGCCATCAAGCGCGACACCGAAATCCGCCCCCGTGCGTGCAACCATCTCGCGACATGCTTCCACGTTCGTCGCGCCGCAGTTCACGTTAATCTGCGACCCATCCGCAATGCAGTTCATCGGGATTATCTGAGCTTCCAGAAGCGTAAACACAGATGGTGACAGCATCGCCGCTGCACCGTACGCGGCATCGACCACAATTTTCATTCCCCGCAGCTTGTCCTGTCCGATATCGACCATGTGCCTGACATACTCGTTTACCCTTGACGATGCATCATGTAGAATCCCGATATCTGCACCAATAAATTCCCGGGTTTCTACCGGATCGGATTCGATAAGCTCCTCGATACGGGTTTCAAGTTCTTCTTCAAGCTTCATTCCCCTTATATCGAAGAACTTGATGCCGTTGTCCTCGATCGGGTTATGGCTTGCGGAAATAACACATCCGAGCGGGAATTCATAATGGCGTGCAAGAAACGCGATTACGGGTGTCGGTGTAATTCCTGCCACATGTACATCAATACCCACCGACATAAGACCCGCTGTAAGGGCCGATTCAAGCATCGGACCGCTTATTCGACTGTCACGGCCGATAACGACCTTTTTCTCCCAGCCCTTCTCCCTGATAAGCTCCCCGGCAGCCCTGCCGAGTTTAAGGGCAAATTCAGCGGTAAGGTCCTTACCGGCCACTCCCCTTATCCCATCCGTACCAAAATAATGTGCCATATGAACTCCCTGTGACGCGTCATACGTTGTCGGGAGCATATTATAGCAGTTTCCGGTCCATTTTCAGGACTTCACGGACCGTTTGGTCCCTGGATTGAAAATCGAATTATGGATGGCCGGGTTTATTCGGGCTCGGATGGAGTGCCTGATTCCGATGGCTGGTCGTCACCGGATGTACTTCCCTCACCCGTAATAGTCACGGTGATCACCTGGGGATTAACGCTGACAATCTGTGTTCCGGATGGCTTGCCTACATTGATGGTGACCTCATGTGTACCGGGGCCGTATCCCCTTAAGGAAATGGAGGGAATTATAAGGTCAGGAGTAACCGTGTCGGTCCTCGTCGGGAGTGCCTCCACGACCACATCGACTGTCGTGGTATCAAATGTGTACTCATAGTTTGCGTCATCAGTGTCACGAATCTGCACAGGAAGCGCATTAAACGGGTAAGGTTGAATTACCGGCTGGATGCTTACACGAACGGTCACTGTATCAGTGGAAAGTGTTACGCCTGACGGAGCGATAAGTCTTACGGTTTGTGTAAATGTTGAATCATGCCCCGACAGACTCACCGGTTCGGTCGTGATCTCGGTGATTTCCGACAATAGTTCCCTAGGGCCTGTGACTCCTATCACCTGAGGATCAGGGAAAAACCCGGTCACACGGTAGTTCGGGGGGAGATCGCCTGTATAGACAGGGTATACACCAATAGTCCAGTGATCCACGCTCGCGAGGCTGACTTCCACATCACTTGAATCGGGATCAACCGCGAGTTCGGGAACCGTTTCGGACAACTCATCGACCGGTGTGAAATCCACTACCAAATCGGTTGATCCGGCAGACAGCGACCACTGGTTAACAGTGTAAATTACCCTGTCAACCTGATTCACGAATGTATCAGCACCACTGACCTCCACTACCGATGGTATTCCTGTTACTGAGTTAACCTGGAGTCCCGGTGGCAGCGTTCCGATGAGGACCTCTTCGGGGACAAACTCACGCGTGGCTATGTCGTTAACGGTAACTTCAAAATTTTCGGGTTCTATCTCGACGGCAACACCCGATATTCTCCTGTCGAGCCTGAGATCAACGGTCCTGGCTTCACCTGCGGGAATATTCCTGCAGTTGAGTATCGCCTTCGGGGCAGCCGACTGGAGTCGCTGGAGCCTGCTCGCCGGACCGGATGCGTACACGGTCACCGTCGTATCATATTCATCGATCGCTACAAGAGTTGTTCCGTGACGAAGCTGGACCTCGACAGCCGCTTCAAGAACCCAGTTTTCAATCGGATCCAGTGCACGGGTGAACCCCCATGCCGTCAGGGCAAGGATCAGGGCAAGAAGTTTCATCCCGAAGTTATGCCTGAGGAGTTTCATCGTTCCGAAACCTCCTCGACATCTTCATTGGCGACGGGAGCAATTGTTTCATTTTCTTCTACTGCCGCATCCCCGGTATCCCTCGACTGAACGGGCAGCACCACCTTGCCGCTCTCTGCATGGCGTCGTTTTCCGAACTTAAAATATTTTCCGATCTCAGCCGTCAGGTGTGAGTAACCGATACCCCTCGAAGCCTCGGGGATCAATACGTCCTCGACCATGTGGCGCATGGTGTTCGGTGTCAGTCTGAAAGCGGGTTTCCCGGCGTGGAACATCGACAGGTGCCCCGTTTCCTCGCTCGCGACAAGACTTATGGCATCCGAGACATCTATCTCTGTTATTCCGAGTGCCGCACGGTGTCGGGTTCCGAGATGCGATGGAATGTCGCGGGAGTCTGAAAGGGGAAGAAAACTTCGCGCGGATACGATCTTGTGATCGCTGATTATCACGGCGCCGTCATGAAGCGGATTACCCTTGTAAAAGATCGCCTTCAGAAGATCCTTGCGAACCTCGGCGTCGATCTTCTCGCCCGTGTTGATGTATTTTTCAAGACTGATGTCGCGCTCGATTACGATCAAAGCCCCTGTGTGCGTATCGCTCATCTCCTCGAGTGCCTGCACTATCGTCTCGATAAGATTCTCGGCTTCCTCCCTCTCCGTCGCACTTGTGGATGAACGGAAGAGCTTCCTGCGTCCCGCACGACTGAAAAAGTTCCTGAGCTCCGGCTGGAAAATTACTATCAGCGCAACGGCAAGAAGTCCCGCAAGTCTCTCGAACACCCAAAGGGTTGCCGTCATGCCGAGAATAAAAGCAATCAGGAACAGGAGAACGAAATAAAAAAGCCCGAGAATCAACTGGCTTGCACGCGAACGATGAAAAATCGATAACACCTGGTAAAACAGGATTGCCAGCACGATAACATCGAGCACATCGACTATGGATATTGTGCGCAGAATGTCCAAATGTTACACCGTAAGGTTAATCCACCATTCATTATACTATCTCTATGCAATAACCGTTGGTGAACTCAAATGAGCCCACCGGGTTAAGTTCATTACAATCTGTTTGACTAACTTTGAATCTGTGTACATTTTATTGAATTACTATTTCATTATTTGGGACTCCCGATCATTTTTAAGCCCTGTGCCACCTTGACATACCGTTAAGATCGTGCTAATTTTCGGTCACCCTCCTCTTTTAAGGTCCCTACCCCAGGGACCTTCTTATTTTGAAGAACCAGTAATCAAGGCTTTCACACGACATCGAGCGTTGTTTCACCAGAGTTAAGTAATTACTTAGTTCTTTGCTTTCAGGGTCTTACATGCACCTATTTTACCTCTACTGCACGAATAACCTGATATTTACCACCATCGTCTCATCTTCCGATACATACCCCGAGATTGTCAGAGTTCTGTTATCCTTCCCGTAGTTAAACTCGATTCTATCTCCGAAAATCATGGGCCCACCATCCTCGAATGCACTCTCCCAGTCCTGCATCATCGCTGTATAATATTCGGCGACCTCCCCTATTGTCACATCACCAAGCAGTGTAAGCCCGGTTTCTCCTCTTTCTCCGTAGAATCCGGAATGGACTCTCATACCCGGCATCAGTGGTATGTCGTCGGGCCATCCGGAAGGTTTCATGCCGGATGGTGTTCGCCAGTTATACGACAGGACGACACTTACCATAGAAGAGCCTTCCATTCCGATCGCCGTTACCTCGATCACCTCATCCCGCCTTTCGAAAATCCTCGACCTGTATGTAAAAGGATCATCGGGCGCCGGGATCGGTTCAATGTTTTCCCACGATAAATATTCTGATTCGTAGAAATTCAGCACACCGTTAATTTCCCCGTTACCACTTGCGTTTACATACACTCCGCCACGCTCGTTCGACATTATCGAGTCAATTGCAAAGCCCTCCATGGTCTTTAACACTTCCGGAAGCTCCGTCTGCATTTCGTTCTCATCCGGAGAGATACCTGCCCGGTTGCTTTCACCTGCAGCTCCTGCAGGGTTGTCGATCACATCAAGTCCTTCAGGTGGTGTTACGGCAACGTCACCTGACGCATTTTGACTGCCATCTGACGGACCCGTAGATTCTGCTTCCCCGGCTTCCGTGTTATCGGTCGTGCTGCATGCAATAAGAAATAACAGGGCTGCGATTAACAGCACATATAATGGCTTTCGTGTGATCATACCGGTTCTCCGACATCACTTTTAAATAAAAATATCCTGCCTGAATGCCTGCAGGATCTCTTAAAGGATATATCGGCACGTTTAAGGTAAGTAATAGACAAGCTGAAATACTGTTGTCTCGTTCTCACGGAATATTGTAATCTCAAGATGATTATCTTCCTTTACGAGTTCAAGAAAGATAACGGGGATACCGCCTTCACCCTGAAGCATCTCGGCAGGGCGATCGGAATCCTGTGGAATCCATCCGGATAAAACGGAGTAATAACCAAGGACCTCATCGACCTGTGCGTCGCCGCTCGCAACTACCTGCATGACGTTTTCCGAACGGGTTCCATACTGGATCATAAATCCCGGCACGATCGAGATATCCTCCGGCCATCCCTCCGGAATAAGGTCCAGGTTCGGAACCGGAATATCGGTCACCATATCCGAACCGTCTTCGTTGATGGAGTTATCGTATCCCTCCGGAAGACGTATTATGTCAACCGGTAGATCGTGCCCAGCGGCCAGTGACTCTGATTCCTCGGTTTCAACAGCTTCATCTCCCTGACCGTCCGGCATTTCACCCGAAAGGCTTCCAATCGCTCCGGGAGGGAAATCACCGAATTCAAAGGACTGGATCTCCGATGCATCATACGCCGAGACATCCATTATCTCAGGCTCCGATACCGGTGGCTCTTCCTCTCCGAGATCAACCATGACCTGGTCTGATACTGCCTGGTCCGGCATGTCCCTGTTAATTATCTGATACTCAAATTCACTGGCGGAATCGGCTGTCACAGGTTCTTCCGACTGTTCCTGATCGGACTCTTCAACGGCTGAATCGGCAGGCTTATTCTGTGAACCGGAAAGAGTATACTGGTCGTTATGGCCCGCACCCATTATCGTACTCGACCTGTGCGAGCGTCTCGAACAACCGGCTACTGCGAATACGAGAATCAGAATAACTGCTATATATAGATGATTACGCATTTTATGTCTTCCAATGCTGTGATACAGCATGTCGCTTTCAGGTTCAATCCCTTACCATTACCAATGCTCCAGATTCTTGAATAATATTAAGGTTACCGGATCGTCCACATCCGGAAAATTCACAGGCCTTCACGATCAACTGGAATCAGGATAATCATTGTCAATGCTATGTCAAGCCTGTACCTGTTTAGATGCGATTCAGACTTGTCTGGATGCAATCTTCACGGTGGCACTCAGCTATCATCCGGAGCATAGAATAATCTTACCGCTACCGGTTCCGAACTCACGACCTGCTTCCAGAAGTCCGTATCTGCAAGGTTTTCCACTACAGATGGGTCCGCACGTTCCGCAACAATCCTCAGAACCGCCCCGGGATTACCTGCAACCAGCGTAAGCACCCCGTATTCATTCTCATCACCCTCCGGGCTCTCAACGACCTGCAGAGTTGTCCACTGGGACAGCGCATCAACATAGAAATTCTGAACCCCGGGAGTCGTTGCCAGCTCGGGAGATATAAGGGTGAGCAGGTAATAACCTCCCCTTCCATACGTACCGCTGTGGGCAACGATCGCCTTCGGGTGAAGCGGGATATTGTCGGGCCAGTCAGCCGGAATAAACCCGAACGGATCCTGATCGCCCGGCGGACGCGTCTCGAATTCCGCAACGGTCTCGGAAGGGGTTTCTTCTGCGAGTGTTTGCTCCCCTATAGCCTGGAAAGAACCCGCGGAATCATCCATTCGGTTCTGCAGACTCGCCCTGCGACTTTTGGTCGCGGCGCAGCCTGTGACTGTCAGCGCAATATATGCAATGACCAGTCCCGTAATGATTGGTACTGAAAATCTTCTGTACATGCCAAAACGTCCGCCGAGATTCTGGGAACTTCTGCTCGCCGGACCTCCTCGTTCACCCATACTTAAGACAGGCCAGAATATGATCCGGTTCAGATTTTTATTCTCTATTATATATCGTTCGGAATCATGAAAAAATTAGCGGAACCTGCACGATTATCGGGCATGTACTACCGTCAATTGCCCTGTTCATGCGATTGTTGATGTATAATAGGTTGGTTAAATAATTTTCAGAAGGTTAATTACGATGCCATTACTGGATGTTGTTCAGGATACTGAACCGATCATGCGGAAAACCAGCCGCAAGATCAAGTATGTCGATGACGACTTGAGACAGCTTGTCAGCGATATGTACGAGACCATGGTCGAGAACTGGGGTGTCGGCCTCGCTGCTGTGCAGGTCGGGGTACTGAAGAGGCTGTTCATCTATGAAATCCCTAAAAGAGAAGTTCACGGGTATGAAACCTGCAGACCTGATGAATCTCTTCTGGAAGATCAAGAAGTTACAGACGAAGTTGCTGATGATGCTACCGGGGATGAACCGGACGATGAGGAGCCGGACCCCGGCTACACGGGCGAATATAACGTCTGTATAAATCCGAGGATCATATCGCGCGAGGGGTCATTTATTGACGACGAGGGATGCCTGTCGAAAGCAGGCTGGATGGCCAAGGTCGAGAGGGCATACCAGGTTACCTTCCAGGCTTACGACCTCGAGATGAACAGGTTCGAACGTACGGTTACAGGTCTTGAGGCCAGGTGCGTACTCCATGAAACCGATCATCTTGACGGAATACTCTTTACCGATCGCGCGGTGCCCGGTACACTTAGGGAGATAAGCGACGAGGAAATCGATGAAGAAGCAGAGGAAGCGGGAGAGGAGCCGATAGAAGCACAGGCAGGTGCGTCGGGAAAATCAGACGAAAAGGAACTGTAAGGTGGACCCGGTTAATTATCTCGAAGTACTGAAACCATCAATTTTAATAGTCGCCGGTGTAGTCCTGATGCTGGTCACGTATTTTCTCTTTCGATGGAAAGCAAAGAAGGACCTTGCGGACATGGACGGAATCAGGACAGACAGAATGCGTCAGAAAATCGAGCTTCTGGCAGCAGAGAAGCTCGCTCAACGTAAAGAAAAACCATCGGATGACAAGTCAGAAGCCGGGGAGTATGAAAAAACACCGGAACCTGACAACGGGAATGCGGGTGATAACGCTGTCAGTAAGTCGGGCGATACAGATAAGGACGATGAATCCGACGACATGGAAGAGCAGTCGCTGATATAGTGCGAGTAAAAAATGACGGGTTTCATACTGATACTGCAGACCCCGCCGACCGATTCCGCGAATTCATACGCGCTGGAAACTCTCAACCAGCTTGGCCTTGCGGTTTTTCTTGTCGGTATCGGGCTTTTAATCCTGATGAGCGCCCATTACTACCGCATGCGCGAAAGCGGAAAATCAGCAGGCTCCCGCCGAAAAAAAAGAGATACGAACGATCCTCTCACTCACCTCGGACACATGTCCAAGGAAGAACTCAGGATGCTCGCGCTCAAAGAGAAGGAAAAAGCAGACGGGGCTGCTGAATCCGAGGGCACATCGACCGATTCATCCCCGCACCAGTTATCACTTCCGGGACTTCAGCCGTCTGCTTCAACCGCTTCGGGTACTGAAGACCAGACGGGCGCCGGTGCTCAAAATGAAGGTGCTGCGGACAACGAGGAATCCGAACGGTTCAGTCTCTCTGAGCAGACCGAGCTCATCGCAAGGCTTCTGCTTCCGGCTGAAGACTCCGAAGCGCAGGAAACTGATCCGATAGAGACTAAAAAACCTGCAAATGTCAAGAATCCCTATACCGACAGCGTAAAGCGAAGTCCACTGTCGAACGAGCTTCCGGATGAGTTCAGGTCCGGAAAATCCAGAAAAATATAGAACGGGAAATGACAGCTAAAAAACCCCGGCCATGACCGGGGTTGTTGAATTGTCATTGTTATTTTAAAGGACTTGTATTCTTACGGTACTACCGTTTCGATTACCGGGGTTGAGGGCGCGGATGTATTCCACGCGGTCGTGCCGGTCCAGAGTGTCTGGTAATCCCACGCATCGGGCGTAACGCCTGCGCAGTCGAGCCTTGTAACCGTAACCTGCGGTGATGAGGTCAGTGAGACGTCCTCTCCGCTGATTCCGGTGATCTGGGGGATGTAGACCGAATCAGGTAAGGTTGTTGCGGTATTTACAAGTGCAATCTCCCATACCTTGATGCCCCACTCGTTCTCAACATCGACGAGCATGAAACCGGGTGTGGAATTGTTGTCCCAGGTCACGTCAAAGGACGTTGGGTTGCTGGTATCAACAATAATCTTGCTTTCCGAGATCTCGGGCATCTGGGCGAAAGTGATGTCAGGTGATGCTACGCCGGACGGATCCCAGCTGAGAACCCTCTTCTCGACACAACCGTCATCGTAGGTGAACTCCGCGATAACAACATCCCTGTCCGCATTAACCGGTGGGGTAAACGCGGTAACCGCATAGGTGCTGTCGCCAAGCTCATCGATCTCGATTGGCGGATAATAGGGGACAAACTCGTGGGAGTCGTCAAGGTATCCACCGGGGGTAACCTTCAGTGTTCCGGGCAGAATGGGAGTGGCCGGGGGGGTGTGAGTAATAGTGAACGTTCCCTCGTTGTACTCCGTGCCTATACCTTCTTCGTTGTAGTTCAGAATCCATGCGCCAACCGCCCCAGGATCAAGACTTCCAATGTGTGCATACGAGTAACCCTGAAGCTCGTAACCGTCGAGGTCGGAGCTGACGATAGGTTCTCCATCCGGACCAATCCACCTGTAGACGAATGCTACGGCGCCTACTGGCTGGTAGGAATTGCAGAACACGTATGTGCTGGGGTTTGACTGTGCGCCACCATAGGAAAGCTCCCATGGACGATTCGGGTGAGTACTTGAGGCCTTGCAGAGCCATGAGTAGGTCTCACCGCCTGAGTTGAATGTGTATCCGGCGACCATTGCGGGGAAATCCCAGTCTGCACGCATTTCCATAGGAATGCAGATTACATTGGCGCTGGTCGCAACGTATGTCTTCGCGACATAACCTGGTTTTGCTACCGTTACCGTGATCGGGAAATCAAGGTCCTTCCATGCACCGAATTTGTTCATCAAGCCATGGAATGGATCGCCGACCGCAGGATGAATCTCGAACGTTACGTCGTGCAGCTCGGTTCCTGAATGCTGGTCAAAACAGCCGATGACCGTGTATCCTGAACCGTCATCCACGTAGCTGACTCCGCCGCCAAGTGCCTTGAGTGAATCCAGCTCTGCGACCAGATCCGATACCTGTGACTGGATCAGGTCGTCTCCATCGTTGAGTGTGAAGTCCTGGACATCGCTCGGGTCCGGCGTTGTCGGGCTGTTTGAGCATGCTCCGGTAATTAGCAGACCCATGATCAGTACTGTCCAGAACAACCATGCGTTGGTTTTAATCTTCGACATTTTGTTAGTTAATCCTCCCGCTTCGCGAGTGCTTCTCTAGACTTACTATTGATTTTCACCCATCCGGCGTTCACTATAGAAAATAATCCTTCTTAATACGGGACTGGATTTTAAGTCTTATATAATCCCCTCCTACTCACCGTTTTGATCGGTCTTCAACCCCATTTATGCTGCCTATTCTTGGTGTATTCCGTCCTCCCAATCCTGTACAATGCAAGCTTGGAGGGACTTTCCGGTCCCAGGCTGAAAAGTGCCGTTTCCTATCCTGCCTTTATATGATGGATAAACAAACGATGACTGATTCTGGAAATCTGAATTTCAAGTTCACACCCACTCCGGCAATACTGAATGGCGAAAAAGGCCTGACACAGGTTGTGATCGTAAGCTGGCGGGATATCCCCGGAGGAGTAACCCTGAGTCCGTCTGATAAATCCGGATGCGGTACAATTTTCGAAGAAACAAAAATAAAACCAAATAAAAACAACCGGGGTGAATGCCTGATAAGTGTCAGCAAACCGGAATCTGCCAGACCCGGTGAGAAATACCACGTAAAACTTTCATTAAATGATGATTCGGATGTAACGGAGCGGGAGTTTGACTGCATATGGCCACATGACGACTGGAAACTTTTCATTGGTGCAGGCTACCACGTCGATCCGGTTTGGTGGAACACTCAGCGTGACTACACCGAGGTCGGCTCAAGACAGGGTACCGGAGTAAATACATTTCTTGAGCTTAACCGTCAGTATCTTGAACTTCTTAAAACTGTCCCGGAATTTAAATGCACTATCGAGACGATCCCCGCCACACATCCAACGTGGCTTGTCAACCCTGAGCTCAGAAGCTTCATCAGGGAAATGGTTGAATCCGGCAGGCTCGAACTTATCGCGAGCCACGATCAGCCACAGACCACCCTGACAGGATTCGAGCTGATCTGCAGAAACATCCTGTATGGTATCGGTTTCGGTAAGTACGTCTCAGACCGGAAGCTTACAGGACTCGCTCCATGGGACGTGTTCGGTCACGACACCGCATGGATCTCAGCCGGTAAACATGCAGGTCTCGAATGGAACGTCTTCTGCCGGGGCTTGTACCATGGCGATCATCTTCCCGCGGAGGAAAACCTTTTCCCGAGTGAATTCAGGTGGATCACACCGGACGGAACCGAGTTTCTAACGCACTACATGTCGAGGCACTATACGTCGGGATGGGAATTTTCATGGAAATCCATGGACGAAGGCGAAATCCCTGTCCTCGACCGCTTCCGGCAGCTTGCGATAACGGCTTCGACACGTAATACGCTCCTTCCCTGCTATGGTGATTTCGCGGAACCGTTCGAAGGAATGATCGAATTTGTCAGAAGCTGGAATGAAAAATACTATTCCCCGAAAATTCACTATGGAACGCAGGAGGATTACCTTCGTGAGGTAGATATTTCGATTAAGGCTGAATCCGGATGGCTCCCGCCGATCTCGCGGGATATGAATCCCGCCTTCGCCGGATGCAATATGAGTTATGCCGGAACCAAGGTCGCACAGCGTGTCTGCGAGAATCTCGTCCGTGACGCAGAGATATGGGCAGCCGCGGCATTGCTTCATGGTGCGGAATATCCTGTCGCGGCATTCGACAGAATCTGGCGAATTCTGTGTTTCACATCTCATCATGATGCTGTCACCGGATCGGAAAGCGACCAGGTTTACCTCGACCTTATCGCGATGTGGCGTGAGGCTTTCGATCTGGCTACCGAACTCGACAAACGTGCACGTGAGTCGCTTGCTGAATTGACATCCCCGTCAACTCCCGGCACCATAACAATCTCGGTATTTAATTCACTTAACTGGGCAACAAGTGGAACCGTCTCTGTCGACATTCCCGATACAACACGCGATACATGTCTCGACGCAGTTGATGAAGAAGGAAACAATTTCCCACTCATCGAATCCAATGGCCGTTTCACGTTTCACGCAAAGGACGTCCCCTCACTGGGATGGAAGAACTACAGCCTGTCTGAAACAGGCCCATCGTCTGTAAATATAATTAACAGCACTGGTGGACATAGTGTCATTCACAACGACTGCTTTCAGCTTGAATTCGACATGGACGACAGTGGAAACATTTCATCTCTTCTCGATCTCAGATCGGGGCGGGAGTTTCTGAGTGACGGGTGCGGCGGCAACAAAATCGCGGTGCATGACGAATACCCCGGAATGAACATGGCTCCGTGGATCATTCAGCCGACCGGGAAAATAGTAAAACTTGAAGGTGATACGACTGAATTCCATAAAACACGTTCCCCCATCTGCCAGTCGGTTAGATCAAAAGTGGAATTCGAATCGTGCGTGGTTGAGAGACGGGTTTCTCTTTCCTCCAATGCGTCCTTCATTGACTGTGAGACAACGATCCATGGTTACGCGGACAGGGATACGATGTGGAGGGTCGAGTTTCCGGTTAATCTCCCCGGATGTGTACCGGTTGCACAGACTGGCGGGGGTGTCATCGGACGGAATTTCGGTCGTTGGGGGGATTTCCAGGATGACAAATATTTCGGTAACTGGCCCGTCGACATGTGGGGCGGCCTTGAAGCTCCGCTGACATTCAGACTGAAATTAACAAATGGAACCTACCTGTATAGAACCGTGGCAGTCTGCGAGATAGTTATCCCTGATGAGCCATCTGATTTTATCAAGTCATCGGTAGACTGGCTCGTTCCGATTCTTGCAAAGGCGGGAGTAACATCCGTCGTAACCCGGGATTCCGGGAGACGCTCCGGAGACTGGCTGAAGGACGGATCGCGTCCGGATTTCAGAATCGCGCTGGGATCGGAGAGTGGTTATTATAAAAAGGCGTTTGAGTTAACCGACCATATCGGGGGGCCTGAAAATACCGTATGGCTCGATTCCGGCACCGCCGAACATGGGCCTGATCTTCCGGTTATTCTCTTTCCTGCGAATCCCGCAGCACTCAATAAATTGCTTGATTCATGGCAAACGGCTGTGAACTCCCCCCCCGCCCTGTTAGAAATAAACTGGTTCTCCCCGGCTTCTAAAAAACCTGAACGGGAATACATGCGGGAAGCTCCGTGTGCAGGATTCGCGATTCTTGTTAACGGCACCCCGGACATGCACATACTTCCGGATGGAACAATCTCTCTCGGGCTGTTCCGTTCTTCATCCGCGAGACCGTCGGGGGGATGGGTCGACGGGCAGGAAAATGCGAAACGTCTTCCCGACAACTCGTACTTCCAGCACATGCACTGGTCGCATACATTCAGGTACAGGCTGATGCCATTCGAGGGCGACTGGCGTGACTCGGGCGTCTACAGGCAGGCTCTCGAATTTAACCATCCGCTTAAAGCGGTCGCCTCCCCGGAAAACAAATCCGGACTCACGTCATCGGGTAAGTTCTTGAATATAAATACAGATGCCTTTGTACAGGCCATAACTCCATTCAGCCATCCGGAGAATCAGTTCGATCAGTTCAACAAAAAGACTGTCCCTGACGACGGATTGACTGTCAGGCTCAGGGAGATCGAGGGAAAAACAACGAGCTTCGATTTCGGTAATTCAATGTTCATAAAAACGGATCTTACCGGGGTGGAGACAAAGTCAATTCAAAACGGTTCTGTAGGTCCCTGGAGCATTGCATCTTTCAGGCTGGAACCCGAGATACAGGATTTAAAAATTCTTGCCGGTAATAACCCATATTCTGACCTGACACCGGATTACTTATTACCGTCACGATACTGGCGTTCGAACCATGGTCCATGCGGATGGGCTTCGCAACCCATATTCCACAGGTTTATTGAAAGCTCTGTCAAATTCGAAAACAGCGAATCGGTTACCGCACACCTTCTTGTGGTTAACAACACTGCGGCTTCTTTAAACGAAATTGATCTCAGTTTCAGTTTTCCGGATTCCCTTGAAATTTCTGACTGGAATGAAACAAAGATCAGTCTTGCCCCGGGTGAATTCAGAAAAATACCTGTTCGGATTAAATGCACCGGGGATATTCATCCGAACGGCGGATATATTTCGGCAACGATACATGACCCGGCAGGTGTTAAATACATCGCATCGGTTCCTCTCAACAGGGCAAAGGACCAGCATGCGCCGGTCAGGATTCATGTTCCCCGGTCGGTTTTCGTGAATGATGGAGGAACAGCTTTCGATGTGGAGATCGAAAATCTACTCGATCAGGAGATTGACGGATTTGTCGAGATGATTCTGCCGTTTTCCGGCTGGCACCTGATTGATCGAAGTCAATTCCGTAGGAAAGTATCAGTCGGATCACTCGGCAGAGCTGTCGTGAGTTACAGGCTCGGTGGATCGTCTCTTCCCGCACATGGACAGTATTTCGGAATCATCAAAGTGCATATGCTGGAGGAGCAGGAGTATTCAGACACGTTCTGGATTATCACATCTGATCAGATGCAGGATATCGCGGAGGAAAAATCCGGGTATTGGATGATTCCGGACGATGAGATTAGACTCACACCGAAGAAATCAGTCGGGCTGAGGCTATATTCTCATGACACACACTTTCCGGTATGTGATGCCGCTGACGTGCGCACTGAAAAAATTCCCGGTGGCTATGAAAGGTCTTATAGGTTCAGGCTTGGCCCGGAACAGGATTCATTCAGACCTCCGCGAGAAATATCGGAAGGTTCAAGAAACATCGGTTGGACAATAACTCATCCTTCAGGTCCATCGATTAAGTCGAACATGGTCTTGAATGATCTGCAAATCAAAGATGACCCGGAAAAATGGAATAACAAACTGACAAAAAACGAAGTACATCTGTATTTGCAGGAAACTGAACGAAACGAGACTGATCCACTGGAAGTTCCGGTTCACACGGGTTATGACTCACATGCCATATATTTCATGATAGAAATTCCATGGCCGATCAGATGTAATCCACATAAGGGAAGGAAGCTTCTCGAATCAGACTGCCTCCACCTTGCGTTCTTCCCGAATCGCCAGTCCGAGCTTGCATTTGCCCTGACAGAAGGTGGCGAGACAAGCTGGACGTTCAACGAGATCATGGATGCGCCGCGACCAAAGTCTCCCGAAGTAAAAATTATTCGATCGGACAGCTCGACAGTCTTCATGACGAAAATAGACTGGAAATATATCTACCTTGACAGGCCGCCTGAAACACTTCCGTGGAGTGTCGCAATCCATCGATGTGATCACGGTGGCCTTCCGGAACAAACATGGTCTATGACGGACGGATTTCTGGATCGAAAGACCGCTGATGGACGGGAATTCGGGCTGCTCGAACTAATTAAACCCTGAAGACTTGCATGTTAGTTTTCTTTAAGAAAAGGGACATAATGTCTCCATAGTCCCATAATGTCCGATTCCAGGATATCCCACCAGTTGTTTAATGGATTTTAAAAATATTTTACGCCAATTAAACATCCGCTGTTTAACAGTGATAAAAGTAAGCTATTACTAATTAACGTTTCAAACACATTTAAACCCGATAAGTGGCATGAAACTTGTACATTTACAGTGTGATCAGGGTCTATTTTATTTATTGAGGATGAGGACCCTAATGAAGATTAACTAAAGAAAACAAAGAGGTCCACTATCAGGTCAATCCGACTCTGGTTCCACGATAAGGATGAGGATAAAAGTCCTTTGTTCCCGATACGTCAGGACCAGGGGAGGGGTTCATCAAAGATAAAGGATGGTGACCTGCCGATGCGGCCCCCCGAACGAATACCCATCGGTACGGTTCACATCCGGAAGAAATTGGGACGGTCGTCTTCCTTCAAAAATGCCAGCCAGCACAATGAGAAGGACGTCGGGGGGACGGAACCACCCGGAATGACCTGCCAAATTAAAGTCGACCGTCCCGAATCTTCAACATCGTTAAATCAGACCATATACCTATGCTCGTTATTCCCTAGTCTGATGTAATCAGGCGTCGGAAGGAAGAGGGAAAAGCCGCCGCCAAATGGCGGCGTTTTTCATTGAGTTCATACCAGTGCGGCAAACTAACCTACGGATTCAGAACCCGGAGAAGCGCATCGGGTCCAAGCGGTTTTCCGGTGAAATTCATGATTTTATCCCGCCATGCGATCATACCACCCGGAACAAGAAGCTCGGTTATAACCCTTGATGTAAATTTCTCGTCCCATGGTTCGCCATTTGTTGATTCGGACGCTTCGAGAAGCTGCGCGGCGATCATCTCAGCCAGGACATAATTCTGTATGTAGCACGGGTGGGTAATGTGGAAGATATCGGGTGTGAAAACCGGTGGGTCCACCGAAGGCTCAACACCAAGATGCTCTCTGAACATATCTGCCTTACGCTGCCTCAGTTCGCCGTATGGTGCCGGATCGAGATAGATCGAATATTCAAACAGTGCTGCAAGACTAAGCCTTCGTATTCGATAAGCCAGCCGCTTTCGCACGCCCTCGAGAAATGTATCGTATTCATCATCCGTGACAAATTTAGTGAGAAAACTCCTGCGCTTTGCCAGATGCTCGAACAGAACCGCGATTCCCTCCCAGAAGAATCCGGGATCGCTCAGCGCCACGAGGAAATGTCCGTCACCCTTTGCGGAAACCCCCTGCACCGCATGACCGTACTCGTGGAACAGAATCTGGTACCACATCTGGCCATCACGCGGATTCGCCAGGATTCTCGCATCCTTTCCGGGATCGAACGTGAAGCAGAACCCACCTGCCGGGATGTCCTGGATCACGGTCTGAATCGGGAGATTCTCGATATCGATCCCGACAGTCCCGTACTCGGCCACAAGCGTATCGATAAGCCTGTCGGCCGGGAACTTATCCTTCGGCAGGTTGGGAAGATAATTCTCATGCATATAAGCCAGGTCGGAAGACAGTAAAGCTCCCTCGGACATCTCCGGTTTATCCCTGTATTCGTCCAGGGTTGCCAGGAAAGATTCCTTACCGTTTGCAAGCAATTCCTCAAGCTGGGTTTTAACTTCGATCAGGTCAAGTTCGTTAAGCTCGAAGGCAAGATGCGCGAAGCTCTCGAAACCAAGGTCACGCGCAGCGTTATTACGCAGTTCGATCAGCGAGAGCACCTTGTCGTGAATCGTGTCCTCAAGCGGTATCCATGCCTCGTCGGCGCGTTTCCTTTTCCCTGCATCCTTCTCCCATCGCATCAGCTCCCCAATGTCCGTGCGCGATATTTCCTCGTCATCCACTTTGAGTTTAAACTCAACCAGAATTTTCTGGGCTTCGTTCTTCGCCCTGAAAATTTCCTCTATACCCTCTACCTTATTGGCAAGAATACCCCTGTTCACAAGAAATAAAGGACGTTCAAGCTCCGTGCCGGCAGCGTCACTTTCCGCAAGTTCCAGCGTTTCGTCCTCACGCCAGAGTTTCGCTTCCTCGGCTTCTATCTCGTTCAAATCATCGTGTTCAAGTCCGCGATACATCGCGAACGCAGCTTCCGAATTTCTTATTCCAAGCTCCCTGATCCTCGAGTCAAATTTGTCCAACATTGCGCGTACGTGATCGATATCATTCATCTTTATGCCACCTTTCAATAACTTTCCGGTTTTCCATCAAATCGGAGTGCTCACATTCTTGTAAAATTTGTTGAAAAATGCAACCTTTTACCTCCTGATTTGTCAAAAGGCTTGTGGTAACATTGCCGCGTTCTAAACCATGAATCTGGTCAATTCATTTAAACTTGCGCTGAGAGGACTTCTGATCAACAAGGGAAGAAGCTTTCTCGCATTGCTCGGTATCATCATCGGTATCGGTGCCGTTATAACAATTACCGCGCTCGCTGAAGGCCTCAGGGTGCAGGCCACCAAGCAGATTGATGAAATGGGAACCAACCTGATTTTTGTGTTCCCCTCCATGTCTCACAATGAATCGAGAAGCCGCGCAGCACGCCAGGGATATTACGATCCGGAACTTTTCACGGACAGAGATATCAGGGCGATAGAAGGGGCGATAAGGGTACCGGTTGATATCACCGCGTTCGTACAGCAGGAATCTGATGTTTCCTATGGAAGGGAATCGGTCTTCATCCCTGCGGTGGGCGTCGATGACAAGTACATCGAGATTTTCAATTTCGATATCGGGACCGGACGTTTTTTCACACCCGGCGAGGTTACGGGCGTTCAGAGGGTTGTCGTTCTTGGTTACCAGACGGCAATAGACCTTTTCGGAGATGACGATCCGGTTGGCCAGTTCATTGATGTTGACGGTCACAGGCACGAGGTAATCGGCGTGATGGCCGAGCAGGGTGGCGGCCTTGGTGACACCCCCGACGAACAGATCTACGTCCCGCTCCCGGTCGCACAACAGGTCCTATTCGGAATCGGCAACGAGGTCTTTATCATCACGATAAAAGCCGCTGATATGGAAGACGTGGAGAGTATCAAGGCAGATATCAAGCGTGGAATTAACAGGGTCAGGCGTATCGATGACGTTGACGATGAAAACTACCAGATCATGACACAGACCGACGCGCTCGAGCAGTTCGGGCAGTTCGTGAATATCCTGACGATGGTCCTCGGTGGAGTCGCGGCTGTTTCGCTCCTTGTCGGCGGTATCGGTATCATGAACATCATGCTGGTGAGTGTCACCGAACGCACACGCGAGATAGGGCTCAGGAAAGCTGTTGGTGCAAGGCAGGTTGATCTTCTCTTCCAGTTCCTTATTGAAGCGATCGTGCTCTGCCTGATCGGCGGTGTTTTTGGCATGGGGCTTGGCTACCTTGGGGCGAAGGGACTTTCCGCTCTGATCAACCAGGCGCTCCCCGATGCGGCATGGGACCCGGTTATCAGCGTGACAAGTGTCGTTGTCGCAGTAGTGTTCTCCACACTGATCGGTGTGATATTCGGAGTGTATCCCGCAGCCAACGCGGCACGGCAGGACCCGATCGCTGCCCTTCGTTACGAATAAACAATCATTTCTTTATTTCGCCATCCGGAAATTCAATTAAAAATGTGTTATTCCTGTTGACAATTCCTGTAGCGTTTTGTAGCTTTTAGGCATCCGTATTAGGAGGGATTTCTATGTTATTACGTTACCTGTCAATCATACCTGTTCTCAGTGTTCTGATGTTCACGCTTATTGCCTGTTCAGGATACAACGCGGTTCCGCATCTTCCCGATGATGAAAATCCGGACCGGTATACTTTCGCGTCATCCGATCTGCCGCGTGAGAAATCGCCTGATGTCAGCGGAGCTGACCTTCTAGAACTGTGCGACGGAAACATGGAGTTCGCGTTCGACATATATGATCTCCTTTCGGAAGACGGGAAGAATTTCATGTTCTCGCCGTTTTCGATCTCGCAGGCTCTCGCGATGACATGGGGCGGCGCCCGTGGAAACACGGAAACGCAGATGCAGGACACGATGCACTTCACGCTCGGGCAGGATGGTACCCATCCCGCATTCAATCTTCTCGACCTTGAGCTTCAGAGCCGTGGCGAGGGCGCAAGCGGCAGGGACGAGGAGCCATTCAGGCTGAATATCGCGAACTCGACATGGGGCCAGATCGACTGGCCATGGCAGCAGGCGTATCTCGATCTTCTTGGGGTTAACTACGGGGCCGGAATGAGACTCGTTAATTTCATCCAGTCGCCAGAGGAATGCAGGCTGATTATCAATGACTGGGTAGAGGACAAAACCGAGAACCGTATACAGGACCTTCTTCCGGAAGGAATTATCACTCAGATCACACGGCTTGTGCTTGTCAACGCAATTTACTTTAACGCCGCATGGAACGAACCGTTCGAGGAAGACATGACTCATCCGGGAACTTTCACTCTTAACAGCGGGGACACAGTCACGACAGATCTTATGGAGCAGACGCACGATCACTATTACGCGGAAGGCGGTAACTGGCAGGCACTCGACATTCACTATGATGGAGACGAACTTTCTATGCTTGTCATTCTTCCCGACAGGGATCATTTCGACGAGATAGAGTCCGGACTCTCGGCGGATTTCGTGAACGATGTTGTCAGCGGTCTTGAGTATGCCGAAGTGGAGGTAACATTCCCCAAGTTCGGTTACGTCTCGGAGTTCAGCCTGTCGGACGCGCTTTCATCTCTTGGAATGACCGATGCGTTTATCCCGGGGATCGCCGATTTCTCGGGCATGGACGGATCGAACGGTCTGTTCATACAGGATGTCGTTCACAAGGCGTTTATTGAAGTTGACGAGGAGGGTACCGAGGCTGCGGCAGCCACAGGTGTAGTTGTTGGATTCACAAGCGCCCCGGTCGGAGATTACACATTCCGTGCCGATCACCCGTTTATCTATCTTATAAGGGACATTGCCACCGGAGCGGTCCTTTTTGTAGGACGTGTAATGGACCCGACGCAGGAATAAATAAACAGTAAGTAACTGAGTGACATTGATGCCCGGATCGTTCCGGGCTTTTTTTTATTTTGATTTTGACTGGGGAGAGAAAAGAACGACAAGGTTCATCGCGATAATTACAAAGTCCCGAACAAGAGAGCCGGCATCAGCCTGTGTACCGGCAATAATAGCAAGTACTCCAACATCGAGGCCACATCCGCAGTCGATATCCATCCCGCGCATCATAGCGGATAAAATCGCGATTACAAACACGATGTTCATCGCGAGGATTAAAAGTGCCGACGGTCGCACGAGCCTGTTGGCAAGCAGGAGGACACCGGTGACCAGTTCCAGCATCGGCATGATTATGGCCATGGGACTTATGAAGTAAGCCATCCAGCCGTTCATCATGTCGTAGACAAAAATAGCCCGTCCGAAATCCCACGGTCGCTGGATTTTCTCAATGCTGGCAATAATAAATACAAGCGCGAGAATGATCCTGCACGTGTGGTACACGTACGGGGGGACCATTGCCGGTTTCCGTCCGGCATCAATATTTTTGTCCGTTTCACTCATTCTGGATCAGGGCCGATTGTCACAGGCCATCCCATCGTTATCCAGCCTTCCATGCCATCCTGGAAAAGATAAACCTCGCTGTAACCTTCTATAATCAGCGAAGTTCCGAGATGGTAGGACTCATCGCAAGGGCCGCCGATGCAGTAGACGACGATGCATGTGTCGAGATCGAATTGCTCGATGTAATCGTAGTAGTAGGAATCGAAATCATCGTAGGGCCAGTTATACGATCCGGTGATATGCCCCTCCTCGTAATATTCCGGCATACGGGCATCGAAGAAAACACATTCGCCCGAATCATAGAAATCCTTCGTCATCAGGATGTCGATCGGCCATAGCTGCGGATCGGTTTCAATCTCGATCTGAATTCCCGAATCGTTTACATCCTCCGACTGTCCTGCCGAGATATTCTCATCGGGAACGGTGGATATCTGCTCTCCCTGCATCGTGGATTTCTGTACGCCCGGCCAGCCGTCATGCGTCCAGTCGTCGATCAGCCAGACCCCCTTGTACATATTCGCGGTTGCCTTTGTCATCTTTGTGTTATCGGCGATCGCATACAGGATGGGAGTCCTTATCCAGTTGATGAAAATAGCGACGATCGAGACCGAGACCGCGATCCAGAACGCCCTTTTAATATCCTTTTTCCAGTAATCCCACATATAGGTTTGGCGAGACAGTATAGCACCAAGTTGCCATGTTTTTGAGACCGGTACATTTAGATATCCCGCTATGCTTTTATGTTCAATACTGTCCGGATTATCGAAGGCAGTGGAAAAGCGTTATAATTGCGTTCGTAATGGCCGAACTGACAGCATCCGAACAGCTCGAAGAGCTGATACGAAATTCGAACGATCTTGTCGAGCGTATCGCGACAATCGCACGCGACCTCGATCTCGATTCTCTTAACGATGAGATTACCATCCTCGAAAAAGAGCTTGAAAAACCCGAGATATGGGGCGATCCGCAGAAAGCCGCGAATTTGAATCAGCAGTTATCGCGTTTAAGGAAAAAGAGGGACACGTGGGACAGCCTCGCGACATCCGCTACTGACGCGTCCGAGTTTTCGGAGCTTGCGCTCGCCGAGGACAACCCGTCCGCACACCTGAAGGACGCGCAGCAAATGTACGACGACGTGCTTGCCGATGTGGAGCGCGAGGAGACGAAACTTCTCTTAAGTGAGCCGGAGGACCCGGGAGACGCGATCTGCTCGATCCAGTCGGGCGCGGGAGGTACCGACGCGCAGGACTGGGCCTCGATGCTTCTCAGGATGTACTTAAGGTACTGCGAGCGGATGGGATTCAAAGCGACGGTGGTCGATGAGCATCCGGGCGAGCAGGCCGGGATCAAGTCGACGACGTTCGAGGTCACGGGCGAGTACGCGTACGGGTACCTTAAGTGCGAGGAAGGCATCCACCGGCTCGTGAGGATCAGTCCGTTCGGGCAGAAGCGCAGGGAGACGAGTTTCGCGAGCCTCGACGTGACACCGGTGTTCGAGGCGGAGGAAGTCGAGGTCGACGAAAACGATCTGAGGATCGACACGTACCGTTCAAGCGGTGCGGGCGGCCAGCATGTCAACAAGACCGACAGCGCGGTGCGTATCACGCACATGCCGACCGGGATCGTCGTGAGCTGCCAGAACGAGCGGTCGCAGCACAAGAACAAGGCGACCGCACTGAAGATTCTGAAGAGCAGGCTTCATGAAATGGAGCTTGAGAAGCAGGCCGCGGCGGCGGAAGCCGAACGCGATCAGAAGCACAAGATACAGTTCGGCGGCGGGCACATCCGAAATTACTTCCTCCATCCGAGGAAGCAGGTCAAGGATGCACGCACCGGGCATGAAACCGGCAACGCGGACCGTGTGCTCGACGGCGACCTCCAGGATTTCATCGAGGTCTACCTTCGCTCGCAGGCCGCCGAAGCGATCAAAAACTCCACGAACGCAGAGTAATCACCTTATCTGAAATTATGTTATGAACCGATAACAAAACCCGCGGATGATATCCGCGGGTGTTTCATTTTCAGTTGATTCAGCTTATCGGAACGTATCGGATCAGTAGAACATAATTCCAAATCCACCGCCGCGATCCATCGGGGCTTCGAGCGTGAGGTCGATTGTCGAAAGACAGTCGGCAAGGTGCGCCTGCGTCATCGTGTCGAGCATCACGGCGCTATCGCCCGACAGAAGCGTTTCGATCTTCGACTTCAGGACGTGAAGGTCACGTCTCGCGAGCGCGACCGCGTCGTCCGGCGTACCCATCGCGGGCATGAGCACAATTCCCTTTATCATTTCGAGGTGTGATCGCTGGAGGTTCCGCCTGAAACTGTCGATATTCGCTCCCTCATCAAGTTCGGACCAGATCGCATTCCGCACCGTGTCAAAAAGTTCCACCAGGGTGAAGACCTCCTCACCCTCGGGCATCCTTACCGAATTATTGAGAACCCTCTCAAGAACCATAGAGTCGTAGATCCAGTAGAACGGTTCCGACTGGAAGCTGTTCACCAGCGCGTGAAGGTCAAGGTCCCTTGTTCCGGCGAGCGCACTCATCCAGTTGATACCCGGCTCGGGATCGCGTCCGAGCATGTTGAGAAGGTCCGGATCGAACTGCCACGGATCGGATGTCCAGAGCTCATCGGCAAGGAACCGGAGCGCGGAACGCTGTTCCTCTGCGCTGACAGGCACCATCGCCGGACGCGCATCGGGATCGCCGACATGATCGTAATAGGCTCGCACGCCACCGATCAGCCTGGGAACCCCGGCTCCGGCGAAGTAGTAATCCGTAATCGCGTAGATGAATGCCATACGGAAATCGGCCGCACGGTTACCGTCCTGAGACCAGTACTCCATTATCGAATCGATTAACTGCTCAGATGTACGCAGCCTGTCGGTATACCATCGGACCTGGTCGTCGGATAAATCCCATGTGTAAAGGTCGGGATCCATGTTACGCGACCAGCCGTAGTAATCGTAGTCGATGTTGTAACGATAAGCCGGTGACCTCTCCGCGATACCCTCAAGCTCTTCAGCTTCATCTTCAGGGGTTTCCGCATTGAATGGAGTATACGCGTACTCGATGACCCACCTGTCATAGTCGCCCGGAACGGACTGGAAATATTCGCCCTGCAACTCACCTGCGGGAGCGATGTTCGCAACCGTGTAGTCCATTATCGACTGCGAAAGCCCGTGCTCTCGTGTCCATAAGGAATTCTGCAGCTTCCAGTATGGAGTTCCGGCGCTTCCGGCGAAATTGTGACGCATCCCCAGCACATGTCCGACTTCGTGCATGATTAATGCTTCCAGGTAATCATGAATATACTGGTGTTCAAGCTCGCTTCCGGGTTCGAACAGGTCACGAACACGCAGGACCGTAGCAGCGCGTGCAGCCTCGAACGCATGTATCGCGGCGAAATGGTCGGTACGGTCATGCATGCCGGTCGGGAGCACCTGCTGCTCGATAAGGCGATATGTGTCATCGTCCCACCTGATCTGGTGACCGTCGAGATTCGGCCAGCCCGGAGGCATTATCACCGAAAGAGCATCGCTTAACGGCGAGACGGTAATATCGAACTCACGGTATGGACCGGCCATCATGTCGGCCGAGACACCAATATCGGCGGCGTATATTTCACCGGTTCTCGGATCGGTAAGCGACGGTCCGATCGCGTACATGGAGTTCGGCGAGACAAACCATCGGATGCAGTTGTACCGGATATCTCCCGGGTCCCAGTCGGCATCATCGGGCATCTGCCTGACCCTTACCGCGTTACGGAATCCCGCGTCCTCGAAAGCAACGTTCCATGCCAGGATTCCATCGCGAACAGCGGCCCTGTATTCAAGCGGGATATTGTTTTCGAGCCAGAAAGTGATCGGTTCAACGGGCTCGCTTATCTCGGCATCCGGATCGGCTTTTTCAAGTCGCCACCTGTTGATGTACCGAACAAGCCTTGTGTCGGCACTGTCGGTCTCAACCGAGTAGTTGGCTGTTGTGTCAAGGAAAAGCCCGATCCTGTCGTCCGAAAGCCTTGGAACAAAATCATCTGGTGGAGGTTCCGCAAACGAGAAATGTATCCCGATTTCCTGGCCACCGTATGTCTCGTAGCCGAAAATGTCTCCTGCCCCGTAGATAATCGCACGGGCATCGATTTCATCGTTCAGCGTGTAACCCTGGATGTCCTCAATGTAGGTTCCATCGTAATCAAGGCCATAACCGTAGTTCCACGTCAGGGACATGGGATCGATACCAATGGAGCTTAAGAGAATCGTTGGCAGGTCGATCACGATCCTGCCGTCATCCGGATCTTCGGCCTCGATATACGCCCGGCCAAGAATTACATCCGATGTACCCACCTCGACCGCACGGGCCATCGGTTCACCCATCACCGTTGTGACCTGGTAATTGGGCTCAACTATCTCGATTGAGTTCCCGTCGCGACGGAACTCGACGAGGCTCCTGCCCCACATCATCGGGGCGGTGAAAAATCCGTCGCCTGTGCCCTCGTTAAGGGTCGATGAAATAATGTAGACGTGGTTGAGCTGATCCGGGTTTATCTCGATCAGGGTATGATGTGTTACCGGGTCCATGTAATAGCTGAACATACCCTCGGTCATCTCATACCCGGCGATGTACTCTTCAATCGGCCCGCCTGCGCCATTATCGACCGCACCCTCTTCGAGCACGATAAGTTCATCCTGTGCAAGGATTGGCGAAGCACATAAAAGAATAAGCAAAAGTACCGGGAAGATCAGTTTAAAGTGACGGTTCATACTTATCTCCAGTTTGATATCAGGTCCCGGGAATCCGTCCGGGATTTTCCGATGAAAGTTAATGATCGAAACACCCATCGGGACGGGTCATGATATTTTAATATGGTTAACAGATTGTAACTGAAAAATTAAGTCGTATTAAGTCGTTAACGAAAAAAAAACGATGAACAGGACATATTGATCTAAAATAGAAACCGGGCCTGCTCCGGACCCGGCTTTTGCTGCTTTATGTATTGCGATGGACAGTGTGGCTATTTGGGTTACCAGCTATTGGTCTGCGCTTGTTGGCGTAAGCCCTAAGCAAGCCCCAACGGAATATGGCATTCTTTTCCAAAACTGCCAGAACACCATATCCCCTATAGCTATTTTTATTTTACTCGACCAATTCAAGGTCCACAAGGCTTTAATCATTTTTTCCTGATATTTCCCGTAAATCCGGAATTAACAAATGAAGATCCCTGTGAACCATCATTTATTAATATCGACAAATTTCCGGGGAAATTCAGCCTTTTTCGATTATACTGCGCTCGCCCTCATCCGTTATCTTGACCTTGACGTCCTCTTTTTTCTCTGCCTCTCCATTACCCGCAGCAGCGGCAATCTTCTGGGCGGCAGCCTTCCGTCTCTCATCCTGCTTGGTACGCTCTTCTTCCGAAAGCGGTTTCAGCACGGTGTACATCGCGTCCTTTCCGTACTTGAAACTTACCTGGCTTCGCTTGTTGATTTCGTCCAGTTTCTCGAAAGTCATTCTGCCATTCTCGTCCGTGTTCTGCTCGATAACATGGCAGAACACCTCCACCAGGTCCGGATCGAACTGCGTGCCGGCATTCTTTCTTAATTCCTGCATCGCGACCTTCGTCGGTAATCCCTTCCTGTACGGGCGGTCGGAGGTCATGGCGTCAAATGCGTCCGCAATTGCCAGAATCCTTCCGAGGAGTGGAATCTTGTCACCGGTAATGCCCAGGTAACCGCGACCATCCATGCGCTCGTGATGCATGCGAAGGCCTTCATATGCGGGACCGAGGAATTTAATCGGCTTGAGAATCTCGGCCGATTTCCTGAGATGGTCCTTCATCTCCTGGAACTCATGCTCGTCGAGACGTCCGGGTTTTCCGAGGATCAGTTCGCTGACACCGATCTTTCCAATGTCATGAAGGATTCCAGCACGCTCAACGTAACTGAGTGTCAGCTCGTCAAAGCCAAGGGCCTTTCCAAGCTCGACCGCGAACAGCGCGACACGCTCGGAGTGACCGATCGTGTACTTGTCCTTTGCATCGATCGCGCTCGAGAGGGCACGAATAGTCTCGGTGTATCCCCTGCCCATCTCCTCGTATAGTTTCCTGTTTTCCAGGTTCGCAGCAGCCTGGTGAACCACGATCTCAAGTACCCTGACCCTGTTCATGTCCACCTCTTCGGGATCCTCGAGGTAGATATCAACATAACCGAGTACGCCCCTCGGACTCATCAGCGAGATGGAGAACAGAACCCCCTTCTCAAGCACTTCATCGTCGAATATTCTCACCGAAAGCGGTTCGTCAAAATCCGAGAGAAGCGGGCGCTGGTATATCTGGTCCATATCCTGAAGCTTTTCAGCCTCAATACCCTTATTCTCACCACGAACGAAATAATCGCGCAGGAACTTACTGCCGGTATGAAACTCGACAAACAGGTTGTCGGGATCGACAAAGACAACACCGTACTCGCTCTCGGGATAAATCTCCCTGATCTGCTCGGCCATTGCATCAAGCACATTTTCACTCGACTCGGCTCCCAGAATCTGTTCGCCGGCATCATGGATGGTTTCAAGCTCACGAATCCTGGAGCGAATGGTGTTGAACAGTCGCGCGTTCTCAAGTGCGATACCCGCCTGGCTTGCCACTACCTCAAGAAGATCGAGGTCGTCCTTTGTGAACTCCTCGTGACTCGACTTGTTGTTAACGTTGAGTACTCCAAGAACCGAACCATCGCGTCCCTTGACGGGTACGCAGATGAGCGAGTTTGTGTCGTAACGCTGCGCACGCGCACCGTTGCTGGCCTTGGTTCCATACCTGGGATCGTTCTCAATGTCCCTGATGAAAAGACTCTCACCACTATCGGCGACTGTTCCGGAGATTCCTTGCCCGACCTTCACACGGGCAACTTTAAGGACTTCATCCGGAAGACCGAGTGCGCTTCGTATTCTCATGTAATCGGTGCCCGGTTCAATTACCATGAGGCTTGCCTTCTCGGCACCGAAAATCCCGGCCGCTTCCTCGACAACAATGCCGAAAAGCATATCAAGGTTCAGCTCGGAACTGATCCCCTGGGTTACCTTGAGAAGGGTACGAAGGTTTTTCACCTTCTTTGAAACCTGGGAGGTCAGTTGCGTTAGTAGTTCATTATCGAGAATATCGCCAGTATCCATTTAAGCTCAATCCCGGCAGTCTAATCAAAAAGACTGCTCTATTTATTTAGAGGCCATCTCGAATCACATTCTTACTCCAAGCGCCCGCATTCCCGAGGAATGCAAGTCATGTCCCTTGTCACCGATGCATACACCATCGGGCCGGAACCCATACGGACCCGGCCAGTCAAGTAATGTTATCATTCATGTTTTGTCCAGTCAATTCCATCCGGAACTCCGTGTCATTTAACACATTCCAGTTAAGACGCTTCTATTTTGCGCTATTGGATTGCCAGGGATTCAACCGGCCAGAGTAACAATGTAAGGAAGGATGGCTGCCGTTTCCGGGTTCTTCACCCTTATTAATAATACATACCATGACATTTAGCTGTCCACAAGCCTGAAGGCCCCGTTTCGCTGTATGTAAAAAAATTTATGGGGAATAATTTGCACCCTTTTTATCGACATTAACTGTGCTATAATCCTTATCGGATGGGGTGCCTGCAGGTAATTGGCGGTGAACAGCCCATGGCACAACCTGATCGAATCGAAGAAACGAAAAAACGCAAGGCATTCGACCTTGACGAGGCCCTTATCAAGGGTTTCCAGAACGACTGTACCGACCTTCATATAAGGGCGAACGATTATCCCATTTACAGGCTTCACGGAAAGCTCATCAGGGACAAGGCTTACGAAGTATTCACGCCCGAGTCCACCAAGAAGCTTTCGCTCTCAATGATCAATGATTACCAGAAGAACAACCTGGAAGAAAATGGCGACTGCGACCTTGCATACGAGATTCCCGGGGTCTCCCGATTTCGTGTAAACATATTCTATGAGCGTGACAACCTCGCGATAGCCCTTCGAACCATTCCCCAGAGAATTCCGAAAATCGAGGAACTGGGAATTCCGGAGATTTCGAAGGAACTTTCACTGAAACCGCGTGGTATCGTACTCGTAACCGGACCTACCGGTTCCGGTAAATCAACCTCTCTTGCGGCGATGATCAATTTCATTAATGAAAATCGCCCATGCAACATTATTACTATTGAGGATCCTATCGAGTACAAGCACACGAGCAAGACCGCCATGGTCTCCCAGCGCGAGCTTGGCTCAGACACAATCAGCTTCCAGCGCGCACTTAGAAGCGCCCTGAGGCAGGATCCGGACGTAATTCTACTTGGCGAGATGCGTGACCTTGAAACCATCAGTACCGCACTCACTGCCGCCGAAACCGGCCACCTCGTCTTTGCCACCCTGCATACCAACTCTGCAGTCTCTAGCGTCGACCGTATTATCGACGTTTTCCCCGCTCACCAGCAGGCCCAGATACGTCTTCAGTTTTCCATGGCACTTCAGGGAATCATGTCCCAGACACTTCTGCCGAGAACAAGGGAAGCCGGTGGTGGACGTGTGGTCGCGGTTGAAACGCTTTTCGCAACGCACGGTATTCGTAACATGATCCGAGAGGCGAAAACTCACCAGATTCCAACGGCTCTTGAATCCGGTTCCAAGTACGGGATGAAAACTCTCGACATGGACCTGAAACGACTTGTCCTGGAAAACAAGATATCCCTGGAAACGGCCATTGCGGTATGCCAGCACCCTGAGGAATTCAGGACAAGTATCGGCATGCGCGGTTAGGCAACCAATACAATAAAATTGGCAATTAAATTCGAGGATCAGGATCCTCGTTTTTTTTATTTTGAGGGTTGTCACAGTAACTTCACAATACTGTCACATTCTGCTATCCTGCCGTGCGGCAGATAAACGAATACCCGGGAGATAGAAATGGTCAGGAACCTGTTCAAGATATTTTCAAAATCTCCGTTCGGCCCTCTCACTGAACATCTGAAAAAATGCGTCGAAACTGCCGACAAGGTACCGGAGATCATCGAGACTCTGAAATCGGGAGATTTTGCCAGAACCAAGGAAACCGCTCGCCAGGTGATGGCTCTCGAGCATGAAGCGGACATCCTTAAACACGAGATCAGGGATCACATGCCGAAGACCCTCTTTCTCGCTGTCGACAGAAGGGACCTCCTGAGACTTCTCTCCGGACAGGATGAGATCGCCGATCGTGTCGAGGACCTTGCCGTTGTCGCGACATTGAAACCCGGCCTTACGGTTCCACCTGAGATGATCGAGGAACTTGACAGGGTAACCGGCCTTGTCATGGACTGCGTTTCAATGGCGATGGAAATCGGTAACGCGCTTGAGGATCTCTTAAACGCAGGTTTCGGCGGTCCTGAAGCTGACAGGGTATTCGAGCTTATACAGAAACTCGGCGAACAGGAGCATGTCGCGGACAAGCGTCAGTACAAACTGAGCCAGAAACTTGTGGAGATCGCGGATAACCTTAAACCGATCGACATAATGCTGTGGGTGGAGATCATCAAGAACCTCGGACGAATCGCTAATGCCACCGAGAGATATTCCAAGGAGTTAAGGAACATCCTGGCCAAGTAGAACACGGGTGTAATTGAATTCTGATCGGGCCTGTCCGGCCCTTACATAACAAATTAATACGGATCACAAGGTGGAATTTTCACCAGTACTTACAGCCCTCATAGTAATAACCGGAATATTCGGTTTTTACATGGCATGGAACATAGGCGCGAACGATGTCGCGAACGCGATGGGAACGAGCGTCGGTTCCAGGGCTTTGACTTATTTAAAAGCGATAATCGTAGCGGCGATTTTCGAATTTGCCGGGGCGCTAATCGTCGGTGGCAATGTAACCAGCACCATACAGTCAAAAGTAATTGATGTTGAGGCCTTCAAGTTTGTAGAAATCGACCTGATGCTTGGCATGATGTCAGCGCTGCTGGCATCGGGAATATGGCTTCACTACGCGACAATGCGTGGATGGCCCAACTCGACCACTCACACAATTCTTGGCGGCATAGTCGGATTCGGACTCGTAACCGGCGGGTTCGGCCTGATCAAATGGCCGATGATCGGCAAGATCGTTCTGAGCTGGGTAATCAGCCCGATCGCGGGTGGCGTGGTCGCGTGGCTTGTATTTCTCGTGATCCTCAGGAGGATAATCCAGCAGCCCGACCCAAGGCAGGCGATGATGAAGGTCGTGCCGATAATTGTGTTCGTATTTCTCTTCGTAATTATCATCAGCCTGTTCTACAAGGGGCTGAAAAACCTGAGTATCGATCTGCCGGGTATGACTGTTCTGCTTCTTGCTACAGCTGTCGGCCTCGCGGGAGCAGGTGTAACCAGGTTAATTCTCCCGCGGGCGATTAAATCGGGAGGCCTTGGACATTCAAGGCGTCCGGTCGAAAGAGTGTTCGCGGTTCTGCAGGTGATGACCGCGTGCTACATGGCATTCGCGCATGGTGCCAACGATGTCGCAAACGCGATAGGACCGCTTGCCGCAGTCGCGAATGTCGCGATCGGCGGAATCGAGGCGCTTCAGCAGACCGTACCGATATGGGTCCTGCTCATTGGCGCCGTCGGTATCGTGTCGGGACTCGCAATGCTCGGTTATAAGGTCATGGCGACAGTCGGCCACAACATTACGGGTATTGCCCCGACCCGTGGATTCGCCGCCGAGTTCGGTGCCGCGACCACGGTACTGGTTTGCAGCAAGATCGGGCTTCCGATCAGCACAACGCATACTCTGATCGGAGCAGTAGTCGGAATCGGACTTCTCAGGGGTATCAATTCGGTCAACCTGAAGGTAATAAGCCAGGTAGTGATGAGCTGGCTTACGACAATACCCGCCGCAGCGATTCTGTGCTCGCTGATTTATTTTATTCTGAAGGGTGTGTACAGCCTTATGGTCCACTGGGGCTGGATAGCGGAGATTGTAATAAACGCGAATTAAGCGCCATAGAGTGCGGTCGGCCTTGACAGGACCGTATTAATGCATAAAATAAGGATGCCCGCTGGGGTGTCGTCTAAAGGTAAGACAGCAGGTTCTGGCCCTGCCGATCTGGGTTCAATTCCTAGCACCCCAGCCAGTTTATTTTCAGTGCGAGCATCCGGGTACGTGTCCGGATTTTTTTATCCTCACGGGAACTCCTTTCCACCGAAACCTGTCAGCCTGAATTTAAGACTATTCGGCCCGCCCGCGCAATCGCTGTAGCGGTTCACATTTCATGTGCATTCAAAAGCGGCGCCGGGAATATTTATCACGTTTTTGCTTGATTCATTGCTGGATTTGTGTAAATAATTAATGGATCCAAGGCAACGCTTCGGAAGATTAATACAAAACCGGATACGGGTTGATGTCGCGATTTGTCTGCCGGTTCTTTGGTGAACCGATTGACCTGATCGGAGCATGTAATTGTGCGTGTGGCTACAAACGACCAGGGAATTACTTCTGACGTTGCCCTAAGTGCCTGAAACACCCGAAATACATTGATTGTCCGGCGTGTCGGTTTACAATGGAAGTGAGGTGATAGGAAAGAAATGAGCGAAGTTATACCTTCAATAAAGGAAGCAAGTTCAGCCCGTATTCGACGAGGATTTGATTTTGAAGATCAACTAAGACTCTTTCTATTGATACGTGTTTTTGGACATGATGAGACTAATGACACAATTTGGTTTGAGAATGAGCAATATGCACCTTTCGACGATATCGTTTGGGAGACTAAAGAAACTGGTAGTCTTATACAAGCTAAGGTAAACCAACCTGGAACGGTCAAAAATCTTGTTAAAACTATCAAAGACAAAATTAAGACCGTTCCAGAGAATCACAACGAGTTTAGGTTAATCATTTGGTCAACTCTATTGGAACCTATAGACCTAACAGTAATCGGTTCAGTTTTTGACCAACCTGCCTTTGAGCTACAGAAAGATTGGCTGGAAAGTTTCGATTTGCCAAGTTTTTTAGCTGGGTCTGTTTTAATAACATTTGAGACTCAAGACAAACTTGAACAGGAATTGGAACACTGGTTTAATCAAAAGCATTTAGACCAAGGGCAAGATTACCTTTTACGAGCATTGGATGAGGTAAAAAGAAGGGGAAAAACTTCTGTAATCTCCAATAAGAGGATTACTCAGGATATAGCTTTGAGAATACTACGATTAAGTAGGAAGGATATTAAGCATCAAGTCCATAATCCCACAAGTCTTATTTTGAGAGATGATATAACGAGTCAGATCAAAAAGCGTATTCTCACCGGTGAGAACTTGCTTTTGTTGGGCCCACCTGGGTCAGGCAAGTCTGCCTTGATAGATCAAATAAGTAGTCAGTTTAGTTTAGAAGACATTCCTACATATAGATACTCTTTCTATGCTGGACTGCAAGATGAATACAGCGTTGATCGACTCAAAAGTGATTTTTTTATCAGAGATTTATCAAGCGCAAGTGAACGATTTAAGAGCATGGGTTCTGCGATCCCATTAATGAAAGACCTAATTCACATATTTTCAGACAGAAGTGGAAATGCACCTATTTTCTTATTTATCGATGGACTGGATCATGTATTTAGAAGTGATAGTACAGAACTTCGTAAAATAGGAAGAATAATTAATCAACTATCTGCTATAGATAGTTTGACATTAATACTGTCGGTACAGGTAGATGATCAGTTGCCAAGAGACTTAAATGTATCTGGATTCAGGAAATTCAATTTACCTAAATTATCCAAATTCGAAACCAAGGAAATCGCTGAACTTAATACGGAAGATCCAATACGGGACGACATTGTAGATCTTCTTTTCGAAAAATCGATTGGTAACCCTTTAATACTGTCGTACGTGATAAAGTCATTAGGAACCCGATTACTGGATGCAGAGGCTGCATTACAGGAACTAGAAGCACTCCCAACTCCTAAAGATGTACTTGACTACATACGCTCATTAACAGCCCATTTAGAGGAACGTCAGGCTTATGTTTTAGGTCATTTAGCCCTCTTAAAATTCGGATTCCATATTAACTTCTTTGACGATATCTGTTTGGTTCTTGAAGTTCCAAAATATAAACGAACCGAGTTATGGAAGACCGTGGGACATTTGTTTGAGGAAGTTGCGCTTGATCGTTATCAGGCATGGCATTACTCACTTTCGGAGGTATTCAGTGAGGTATGGATACCGGAAACTCAAAAACAAATAATTATAGACGCTTTATGGGATGCATTGCCTGAAAGCCCAGATAAAGACCTGTATAGATCTTATTTATCACTCTCATTATCTCCTTCTACATTAAGTGAAACCTGTTCGGTTGTTAGAGCGAACTCAGAGGGTTCAAGACTTACCTTTCAATCTATGGATAAAATATTCATTCAAGCAGCTGAAACTGCTGTCAAACATGGTAAAGCAAACGAACTTGTTCAGTCATTATTTGCGCGATATTTAACGATACGCACTTACGACAGCATGGATTTCGATGGTTTTGGTAATGAAAGTATTTCCTTTGCACATAGCGAAGTTGTCAGCTCATCAAAAGTATTTCCAGCCACAGGATTCGAGATTCTTGAATGCCTGTGTGATTATCAAGGATTAGCTGAGTATTTGGCCGACTCTTGGGAGTTAAGGTGGATAATATCAAACACAACAATTAGAACCCCAAAGCAATTGGCTGGACTCTTGAGTCTGGAATACTATATAGGCCAGATATCCTTAGATGAGCTCATTCTAGAAATTGGTGAATCTAAATGGCATACAGCGAATAGCCATGACGACACTCGAGAAGAAATCAGTGTGCAACAATTGGTTGCGGTTCATAATTCAATGGCTCAGAATGTTGGACGGATTTTGGCATTAAATCTAGGTATAGATAATCTTCTTAATAGAATTAAGTCCATTACTACTTCTGACTCAAACATTCTTATAGCTATTATAGTCGGAGCAATTATAGTTCATTTAAGCAGAGAACCAGAGAAGGTCAAACACTTGTTCGATCTAATTAACTCCAAATCCCTCCCTGTGAAATTGGCGTATATACCATGTTTATTCGAGGATCAGTCGACTATACCATTGATTAATGATCAATTATCCGATCCTGAAATCTCAAATATCGCTAAAGAAGCATCTTATGAGTATGTATTGGACTCTACTGACAACCTGCCTAAAACTTGGCTAATAATTTCTCTTGCAGTTTGTGCGTATGCGAGTAAACAAGATCATGTAGTAAAAGCTTTGGTTAAGGGATTATCTGATAAGTCTAGCGAAAGATGTGCCGCGCTTAATGACATCGTGCTGCATTTCTTACCACATGTCAAAGACACAAAAACTGCACTAAGCTCCCTTTTAGAACAAGTCAAGTATAGGGAAAGCACATTTCCACGAATTATCTTTTACAGACGCCCGATCGGTGAATATTTGACTTTGTGTGAACGTATGGGCTTGATTGATTTGAATGACCATTATGAGTTTCTCCTGGACTTGTCACATCATATTCATATTGAGAAGATTGATCTCTTAAAGCCGTATATTCAAGGCGAAGTGTATTCTAGAAATCGGGATCAACTATTGGAAGAGAGCGAGGAGCTTAAAGCACATGATCCATATAAGTACACAAACAGTATTGGATCTATCGCCGCATTTGACGCAATTGCGGGAGGATTGGACCATGCAGAATCCTTAGCTATCACCGCAATACAAGATCGGCTTAGATATGGATATCATAAGGACATGACATACTACTGGTTGCTCAGAACGTACCAGGTAGGTATGCACTACTTAGACCAAGATTTCATAAAGGAGCAGTTTCAAAGCATTGCTGGTTATTTGCCAATATTAGATAAAATTACAGATGGCGATGAAACAAAATACTGGTTTGCCGAGATGCTAGATTTTGTTAAAGAGGAGAGTTCTCCGCAAAATAGTAGACTACTTCAATTCATGAGAAATAAGATACTTCAAAACGATGATAACTGGGATACATGGCCCTGGCGACTAGGAACGCTATTCGGATCTCAAATCGAGCAACTAGATAATGAGGGGCTATGTGAACAGTGGGCAGGATGCGCTTTAACTCTCTTCCGTAGACCATCAATGGTTTTTGGAGATCGTATAAAAGGTAGATTTCATTATGTGAAGTGGATGCTTAGGTCGGTTAGGACAGGTACAGTTTGGAATGAAACTGAATTCAGTGAGATTGTAGAAGAAGAAGTAAGAAATTTCTGTCAGTGGTTCATAGAGCATAACAAGGATAACATCAATGCAGACTTAAGTGGAAGGCGTACCATGGTTCGATCGTTCAGAGATTCAATATCAGAGGCTGAAGCAATTCTTGGCTTAGAACCAACGTATCCACACTACTTTGATGATGGAAGTTCAAAGATTGATTCTCCTAAAGAAGAACCTGAACCGCTTTCAAATGAACAATTATCAAGCGAAAACATAACTCGAACTATAGAGGAAACTAGATTCTGGAGTACGAAATGGTTTGGATGCGAACAGCAGCATGCTGACCAGATACTTGGTGCATTAAGAGATTTGCCAGATCGAGGATTTTCAAAGGTTCTTGAAAGTTTTCAGTTTTACTTGAGAGAATACATCTACCTGACCAATGGCTGTATTAAACTTGCATGGGTACAAGGTGAGCTCGGTTTTAAGGATGAACTTACCTATTTGATAGAAGAGGTAACTAATTCCTTCAAAGAACTATTTCATGGTCTCGAACCTGATCCTGAGTTTGAAACTGCATGTAAATCCGCTAGTATCACACTGGTAACCAGGGAGCTGGCAGATATCTTATAACTTAGACCTATATTAAAACTACGACGTGTGTTTATTTTGCCATGACTTATGAGGACACAGTCGAGGACGTGCGATAATATAACCATCTGAACAAACTTTAAACCATGAACAAACACTTTTCTGACAAAGTACAATGAATCTGGAGCAACGCGGAAATACTGCGTGGTACTTACAAACGCTTCGAAAATGGAAAGGTCATTTTACCCTTTGCTGTCCTACGTCGGCTCGATTGTGTCCTTGAGCCGACAAAGGATAAGGTGCTGGCAAGGTACGAAGAGCTTAAAAAGAAAGGTGTTAAGGAAGTCGATAAGATTCTGAATCGGGAAGCGAAACAGCTTTTCCATAATCGAAGCAAGCTCAATTTCGAAAAACTCCTTTCCGATCCTGATAAAATCGGGGCGAATCTGCGTGCTTACATAAATGGATTCTCAGCATCCGCCAGGGATGTTCTGGACAAATTCGATTCGACCGGAATATAGATTAGTCTTTTCGAAGTATGTCATATAATCGTTCCAGAGGGACAGCCAGTTTGTTGATATTCAAGGTCCTCCGTTGTCACGGAGGTTTTTCTATTTCACAAAAATCTAAAGTATCAGCCTGATAACTGGTAATCCTTGTAACTTCCTAAAAAAGCACGGGCTTCAGGGGGCTTTCACAGCTTACAATCGTCCTTTCATGACTGTTAAGATCGGCACTAAAATGTTATATTCTAACTGTCTTTGGATGAATGGAAACAATGAGAGGAGAGTTCGTTTTGGCTGACGAAATTAAAAGCCCTGTAACGGGCAAAACAATGAACCCCAGTGCCGGTGGTGGCACGATTAATCGCGACTGGTGGCCGAACCAGGTTAACCTCGGGATTCTTCATCAACACTCCGCAAAAAGCAATCCCATGGGTCCACAGTTCAATTACGCCGAGGAATTTAAAAAACTCGATCTGGAGGCTCTGAAAAAAGACCTCTATGCCCTGATGACCGAATCGCAGGACTGGTGGCCCGCCGATTACGGGCATTACGGTGGGTTATTCATCCGGATGGCGTGGCACAGCGCGGGGACATACCGCATGGGCGACGGTCGCGGGGGTGCAGGATCCGGAAGCCAGCGCCTTGCACCACTCAACAGCTGGCCGGACAACGCCAACCTCGACAAGGCTCGACGCCTGCTCTGGCCGATCAAGCAGAAATACGGCAGCAGGATTTCATGGGCCGACCTCATGGTACTCGCGGGCAACTGCGCACTTGAGTCGATGGGATTCAAGACATTCGGCTTCGGTGGCGGACGCGTGGACGTATGGGAGCCGGAAGAGGATATCTACTGGGGCAGCGAGGATGTCTGGCTCGGTGACAAACGCTACAGCGGTGACCGGGACCTTGAAAATCCGCTTGCCGCAGTGCAGATGGGTTTGATCTACGTGAACCCGGAAGGCCCGAACGGCGAACCCGATCCGGTCGCATCGGCCCGTGACGTTCGCGAAACGTTCGCGCGCATGGCGATGAACGACGAGGAGACAGTCGCGCTCGTTGCAGGCGGACACACATTCGGCAAATGCCACGGTGCGGGAGACGCTGCCCATGTGGGCCCCGAACCGGAGGGCGCCGGAATCGAGGAACAGGGTCTCGGCTGGAAGAGCAGCTTCGGCAGCGGCATGGGTGACGACACCATTACAAGCGGGATCGAAGGATCATGGACTCCGAAACCCACGCAATGGGACAATGGATATTTCGACATGCTGCTCGGTTACGAGTGGGAGCTTGTGAAAAGCCCCGCGGGTGCATGGCAGTGGATCCCGGTTAATCCGGATGAAAAGGACCTCGCTCCGGCCGCTCACGACGCATCAAATCGTGTTACACCGATAATGACCACCGCAGACATGTCCCTTAAGATGGACCCGGTCTACAACAAGATAGCTAATCGGTTCCGTGATAACCCGGATGAACTCGCGGATGCCTTCGCGCGTGCATGGTTCAAGCTTACGCATCGCGACATGGGTCCGCGTTCGCGCTATCTGGGTCCGGAGGTTCCCGACGAAGATCTCATATGGCAGGACCCGGTGCCGGCGGTCGATCACGAATTGATCGATGAAAAAGACATTGCTGACCTCAAGGCGAAAATCCTTGACTCGGGTCTGTCGGTTTCGAAACTGGTTACGACCGCGTGGGCGTCAGCTTCCACGTTCCGTGGCTCGGACAATCGTGGTGGCGCGAACGGGGCACGAATCCGTCTCGAACCTCAAAAAGGCTGGGAAGTCAACGAGCCTGACGGATTATCGAAAGTCCTCGCTATCCTCGAAGGAATTCAGAAGAATTTCAACGAATCGCAGTCCGGAGGTAAGAAGGTTTCACTTGCTGACCTTATCGTTCTCGGCGGATGCGCGGGTATCGAGCTTGCGGCGAAGAACGCCGGTTTCAACGTGATGGTTCCATTTGCTCCGGGACGCACGGACGCGCTGCCGGAGCAGACCGATGCGACGTCATTCTCCGTACTCGAACCTCTCGCGGACGGATTCCGTAATTACCAGAAGAAAAAATTCGCCGTCTCGCCGGAAGAGATGCTCGTCGATCGTGCGCAGCTACTGACACTGACCGCTCCGGAGATGACGGTGCTCATCGGAGGCATGCGTGTGCTGAACGCCAACCACGGGCAGTCACAGCACGGTGTCTTCACGGACAAACCCCAGACACTCACGAATGACTTCTTCGTGAACCTCCTCGACATGGGTACGACATGGAAAGCGACATCGGATGACGAGGATCTGTTCGAGGGGCACGATCGCGTAACGGGTGAGCTCAAATGGACCGGTACACGTGTCGACCTGATTTTCGGTTCGAACTCCCAGCTTCGGGCCATTGCCGAAGTTTACGCGTGCGAGGACTCCCGTGAGAAGTTTGTGCATGATTTTGTGGCGGCGTGGAACAAGGTAATGAATCTTGACCGTTTCGACCTGTGCTGATCACGCCATAAATTACTGATGATCCAGAAATGATATTAGGGTGGCGTTTCACAACCCGGATCGCCATTCTTTTTATTGCGTTCATATATCACACATCAGAATTACTACTATCACAAGGGTTGTGATAACATTACCATGTGAGATTATTAAAATAACTCACATAAATCATTTAAGGTGGGACAGTCATGGGCAACTTCCTCAAGATCTTGATCGCATGTTTACTTACGGCGTTAATCATCTCCGGATGCTCCGGTGATCCCGTGAAACCTGATGTCGACGCTCGCGCGGACAATCCATCCGTGCAGCGAGAAGCTTCCACGAACTTCCGGACTAACCTCGGGTATTACGATCTCATAATTTATCCGGACTCCCTGGAAGCAGAGATCGTTCCCCTGCGCTCCGCGGAGTTGCATCTTAACGCCGCCCAGTTCATGAACAACACGATGGGCGTCTCCATCGCGACGGTTCCGGGCCAGTCCGACCCTCTCAACGGCCTCATCGTTCTTGATATTACACTCACACACCCTTTAGGCATCGAGCAGTTCACCGGTTTCGATGTGATGGGAATAATGATGGTTCCCGGATCGCTCTCGATAGGCTCGCTTATTTTCCCCGACGCTGACGAAACCCACCTTCTGAACGCCGACGGATACACCCGCTGGTGGAATCCATCCGAGTTCACTACACCCGGCCTGTTCGGTTACACCCAGGGTAATCTCACAAAAACTCAGCCATCCCAGCTGACGGCGACCGTAAATCCATACAAGTACTTCGCGAATATCCTCTACCCGGAATCAACGATGACTGTCGTATATGCAGAGCCGATGGAGAACGACAGCGGTCGCGGTGTTTTCTCGGCAGGCGAGGACAACACGAGACGTTACGAAATTCAGTTTGAAATGAGTCCAGGACCTGTTATCAGGTATGGTTATGCTATCGGAGCGTCATGGGCGCCACCGACGGTGAAGCCTCCCGGCGAAGTCCCGGACGACTTTCCGATCGAGGCAAACCAGCCCGAACCGTTCTACATCGGCACCGCGGTCAGGGCAAACAGCCTTTACTACGATACCGAATCAGGTACGGGCGGCGGAGTGCTCCGCCTGCAAGCAAATATTCACGACTGGCAGGGACAGCAGGCGGGTACAATCGCCGATGAGGTCGCGCTTGTCCGGATCTATTCACCAGATCTGTTCAGCGGTGGTGTGGACGCCCCCTTCAAGGAGGAATCCGCGATTCGCGCGGTCTATACAGCCGACCTTACGGATACCGTTAATCCGACCCATCCGGGTGATTCAATGGTTATAATCCGTGCGGAATCCCAGGATGGACCGACATACGACCAGGGATTCGGGCAGGCGCCCGATGACCAGATATCCGCATTCCAGGCTATTACGGTTAACGTGCTCGACCCCGATTGTGATCCCGATGCGAACAACGAGTTTGTCGATTACATTGAGTTCGACCTGGATAGCCCTCTGGTCGATCAGCTTTGTGGCCCGACTGATTACAAGGACTTCTTCCGTTTTGAGTTCGATCCCGGTACCGAGCTTTCGGGTGACCTGGTGCTGAACTGCGATGTGGAACCGACGCGATTCGAGCTGTACGACCTTAACGAAGTTAAGATTACCGAGGAAAACGTCAGTGGCGGTACCGCGGTTATGAATCTTGACGCTCTCGATCTACTGCCGGGGCAGTACTACATCAGGATTGTCACACAGTCCAGTGACATACCTTTCCTTTACCTGCTTGAATTAGACGGTGAGATTGTAGACCTGATCATCGACCCGGTGAATGTAACACCCGAATTCAGTTACTTCGAAACCAAGTGGGTTGAAAGCGACGACACGTACGCGTATTTCACTGGTCCGTGGGCGTTCTGGATTTTTGACACCTCGATGTCAACAGACTCCCTGCCCTACTCGAGAACCAATATTATTACCACGCACCGTCCCGCGTTCAGTTATCCATACGCCTGTTTCCCGCAGAACGGGTGGAATGCAAACAAGATCAGCATTATGGACATGTCCGATCCCGCGAATCCCATAGTTTACGACGATGTTTATCCGACAACCGACCTGATCCACGCGGTTACAATGGACGATAATTACATTTACCTCATCGTGAACGATACCGTTAATGAAAAACTCATCGTTCTCGATTACTCATCCTCTCCATCAAGCCCGACGGTGGTGTCGGATACCTACACTTTCTCCAGCCAGATTAATTCGCTTGACATAATGCATACGAGTGAACCCGCAGATTACCTTATCGCGCTCAAGGAAAAAGAGATGACCGCGGTAGACATTACTGATCCCACAAATCCAGCCACCAACGTGGCAAACTTCGGCTACATCAACGGCGAGATTCGCGATCTGGTAATAAAGGACAACCTGATATATCTGATCTACTCCAACACAAGTGATGATGAGTATATGCAGATCGTGGAGGTTTCCAGCGGAAGCACTTTATGGAAGGGTACTGCAGCTTTAACGCAGGATTGCCATTACCTGGATGTGCGCGGGAACTACACCTACCTGACTGATGACGACCACTCTTTAACGGTTGTGGATTCTACAAATAGTAACAGCCCGTTTCAGGATAACGCCGGGTCCACTTCCTACATCTCCGGTGATATCGACGTTAATGGTAACCGGATTTTTATAGTTAACCCACTCTGCGGCCTTGGGCTTTACGCAGGTGATGAAAGTTCAAGCTGGCTTGGGATCCATGGCCACATTATCGGGATAAATGATCCCAGCATTGGATTCATCGATGGTGACTACATGTACGCAACGCAGTTTTACAGCAGTTACAATAAATCCCTTATAACCATCGATATCTCTGATCCAGAAAATTTCTTCCTTGCCGATTACCTTGAATTCGACGAGCAACCTAACATGGTTACTCAGATCAGTGATGGTATTGTTGTTGGAACCTGTAGCGACGATTTCTGGACCGTGAACAATTACGATCCGAATAACCTGGTAAAACATGAAAAAGAGACAGCTCCCGCAAGCATCACCGGGATCACAGGATATGGAGCTTACCTTTATGTTGCCGACTATACACCACAGCTTAATGTATACAATTTCCCTTTGTGGCTCGACCCAGATCTTCAGAACTCGATACCAACCGCCACTACTGTCGGCAATCTCAAAATCTATAATGGGAATTTATACTGCACCAGAAACGAATCCCTGTACATATATTCACTGACTGACCCCGCGAACCCAACCCTCGTTAATACGTATTTCGCTTCGGGCAATATAGGCGACTACGAGGTCCAGGGCGACTACATGTACATCATGACGTGGGGTACTTTAGAGGTACTGGACTATACCGACCCACTTAACCCGACATTTATCTCATCGTCACCGCTCTCATCTCCATGGCTTGTAACGCAGCTGACAATCGAAGGGCAGTTCGCGTACACGGGACATAATGGTGGCGGCGCGTACAATCACCTGATCTGGCCACCCGATAATCCCGGCGAAATCGGCCAGTTCTTAGTGCATGACTTTCCCGATGTTGTCTGGGATATGATCTTCCTTGGCGATTACATGTTCGTAACCAATTTCGCCTATGGTCCCGAGATTTACAAAATGCACCCGTAAACCGGTTACCAGCAGCCGTCGGGGAACATCATCATGGTAAAAATATCCTCTTCTCCATAGGATATACGGTAGTATCCCGGGTCGTTACATGGAGGATCGGTCGGGGCAAAGTTAACCGCGTCTTCAAACGATCCGGTTACAAACGGATTCCCGTTACTGTCCACACTCACAGCGAATCCCTGGTCCATTATCGGCCCCCCGATTCTTCGTCCCCAGACAAGACCACCATCAGTATTCCAGCGCGCGACAAAAATATCTGTCATCCCGACCGGATCCAGGGGTGGCCCCCCGGCCGACAGCTGCAGCGATCCGTTGAATGCCCCGGTGACATAGCAGTTTCCGGTTGAATCCGACGCGACACTGTATGAACTTGTCCACCCACCGGTCGGGGCTATGCTTCCATATGTCCGGGTCCAGACGTGTTCTCCCGCCGAATTTAATTTTGTCAGGAAACCATCCTTGTTGCCCGTCGAGCTGTGCTCGTCAACTCCGGCACCGGGATCGAAATCGACCGTGCCATGAAATTCGCCCGTAATGTAGATATTCCCGTAGTCATCGAGTGACACATCCTCGGGATTTTCAGAATCCGGCCCGCCCCATGTTCTCGTCCACTGGTAGTTCCCGTCCTGATCGTAGTGGCTTATAAACGCGTCCGCATAACCGTGGTATGGGGGAATATCCTCGCCGGGTCCCGGATCGAAATCCAGTTCATCACCACGGAAATCGCCCGTGACGTAAACGTTCCCCGCCCAGTCGACCACCACTGCCCTGTTATAGTCCAGCCCAGAGTCCCCCCACGTCCACCCCCACGCATAAGTCCCGTCCTGGTTTAATTTAACAAGGAAACAGTCACTCTGACCGTTGGATGTATGCAGGTCTTCACCATCTCCGGGATCTAAATCAATCGTGTTGTAAAAATAACCGCAGACATAAACCTGTCCCGACTCCTGGCACGCTATGCCATATCCTGTGTCTACCGAGCTTCCATTAAATGTCCTGGCCCAGATGAAATCACCGGTGTTGCTGAATTTCATGACGAACAAACCGACTCCCGAGTGATAATCAATTCCCTCTCCCGGGTCCATGTCCATCACACCGCCGTAGTGCCCCGTCAGGTAAACATTGCCAAAAGAATCAGTCGCTATCTCATAGGCGACGTCGTCATCTGTGCTGCCCCATTTGTATCCCCACTTCAGATTTCCGCACTTGTCATATTTTCCGAGCACAATCTCCCTTCCATCCCAGATGTCCTCGCCGTATCCGACGATAAACACATTTTTGAACTTATCGGTCGCTATCCCGTATGCGCGGTCCTCGAGAAAGAATCCCCACGAATCCGCCCAGCCATTCTCACACGGGCCGGGGGTCGTGAGTTTGACTGTCACCTTGTAGTAATGGAACGTCGAAAGCGGACCGTTGGCGCCATTCGGTACGCCGAACTCGTTCGAGTACGTCATCGTCGGGTATCGCACTTCGATCCAGACCGGGATCAGATCCGTCGAGTCCACGTTCGTCACGGGGATATCCGCGACATACGCCGATCCGTTCCACGCGCCGCCGTTACACGACATATCGACCTCGAACGGATCGTCCCACGCGTCGGAATACACCCACATTTCATACTCTTCCTGTACCCCGTCGCATCCCGCCGTCCAGTCATGCGCGCTGATCCTCAGGACCGCGTTTCCCCCATAGTTCGTACCATCCTCGTAATAAACGTCGCTCAGATCCTCGATATTCACGACAAGCGATTCCGGGGCTGTCGTTGTGAAGGGATAATCATCGAGCGATGAGGGCGGGTCGGGGAAATTGATGTTCGGCGCCCACCGCGCGACTATCGCGTACTGGAACCTGATCCCGCTTCCCGTTATGTCCGGGAAGACAATCGAGTAGTGCCTGTAATTGGTGTTACCGGGCGCGAACGAACCTCTTAGTTCCGGATGTTCCGTAATGTAATCGTACGCCGAATCGTCCGGACCGAGGCCGTCCGCGTAATACTTGTACGGGTTCAGAATCGAGGCCGGATCGCATGACGGGTTGCCGAATTTCCCCGGCACGTAGCCGAACAGCGGCCTTATCTCGCCCGCGCCCTCGAACTCGGTCATGTTGAACCACCGCGTGTACCCGTCGGCGTTCGTGACAAACGTCATGTCCGCGCTCACTACCGGGGCGCCGTCCGCCCCGAGGTATACTCCCGGACCGTCGCCCATGAATACCCCGATGACGTCGAATCCCGTGTACTGCGGGAAACCGTCCATCGGGTGCCTGATTCCGAGGTCCAGCTCCACCATTCCGGTGTCCAGCTCAACCCCGAGGTTGTCGAAGACAAGCGTCGCGGGCTGTGAATCGAGGAGTTTCGTTACATTGAACGTAAACTCCGCGCCCCTTACAGGCGCCGCTTCGATGATCATGGTCACCGGGTCGATCGTCACGTCCCACACGCCGAGAATGTTCGATGACGCGGTTGAATTCCGTACACCCGGCGCGGGGATATTTACGGGCGTGACGGGATCGCCGGTCGACGAGCATGCGACTGCGAACATAAGCAGGATGATAATGGAAGCGGGGAAAATTCTGGCGGTCATTCGTACCCTCCACTCAATGCGGCCGTATGGCCGCGTCGTTCATATGGCCGTGCCGGTTATATGGCCGTGTCGGTCATATGCACATACGATCCCCCTGTCAGCCATTCAAATTTTACCAAGCGACCCCGCGAGTATCAAACGGGGTTGATTCCCAACACGTTATTATCCCATTGCCAGAAATGGGATCATGTAACCCCGGCATCGCGACCGTGGCAGCGGTTATAATTTCCGGTGGCAATCCGGAACGTTGCCGGGAATTATTCTCCCCCTTGACGCTTATATCTTCTGCAAAATAGTGAAATATTTTAATTAATCCCGGCAACGCTCCGGTTGATCAACGCGAAACCGGTAGCGGATTGATGTCGCGATGCCGGGCTACGTGTTACTTACACCGTTTTCCTGATTCCCCAGCCACTCACCACGACCCGTCCAGTTTATGCTTTGTTACCCATACGTCCTCAGAGCCGTTTGAGGTGCGCACGCCGTCGGGTTCCGAATTCGGCGCGAAGTCGATCGTGTTCGCGAAGTAACCTGTCGCGTAGACAAAGCTCCCGAGCGCGTAGACGCCGTAGCCGATGTCCCACCCCGGAAGCCCGGCGTTCGAGCCGTAGGAGTAAACCCATCCCCACGAGCCGTCCGAATTGATCCGCGCGTAATAGGCGTCGGAGCCGTCCGAGTAGCTCGGGTCGGTCCTGTAGATCGTCGTCGTGCCGAACACATTGTCGTCGCTTCTCAGGTTGCCGGTGACATACGCGTTGCCGCCGGAGTCGACGCTCAGGCAGAACGGGTGATCGTAGTACTTCGCCTCGCAGCTCGACGCGGTCCATGTCAGAGGCCATCCAGACTCGACGGCGCCGGTCGTGGTGTCGAACCTCGTCGCGAACGTGTCACCCCTGTAGGATGTCGGCGGGGTGCAGATCGAGTCGTGCGGGGAATCGCCCATCGGCGCGAGGTAGATGTTCGTCCCGTAGAAACTTCCGAGGACGTAGATGTCGGAGCCGTACAGGTCGATCGTGCAGAGTGAAACCGATCCGGTTGGGCCGCCGGATGTCACGCCGAAGATGTGATCCGCGACCTGCGATCCGTCGGACTTCGCGATGCTGCCGACCCATCCGCATCCGCCACCGCCGGTGATGTCGTAAACCTGTCCGCACGCCCATATGACATCGCCGTCGGCGTCGGTCCTGAGTTTGTTCTCCCAGTCGCTCGACATCACTACGTTCCGCAGCGTGCCCGCGTCGTCGTACTGGAGGTCGGCCGTCTCCCAGACCTGGTTTCCGTCGAAATCGAGCTTACGGACCCTCGCGTTCGGTTTCTGGTAGGCCCAGTACACGCCGGTCGAATCGACCGCGAGCCCCATCGAGATCGATGTGCCCGAGATGTAGGGGTTCGACGTCCATCCCCACTGCACCGTTCCGTCGGAGCCGAATTTCTGAAGCGCGATGTCGCTCAGCCCGATCCAGTAGGCGACATAGATACTCCCGTCGTCGCCAAGCTCCACGAGGTTCGCGCGGTCATCGGAGCTGCCGGTCGCGCCCCATGTCTGCGTCCAGACCCAGTCGCCATTTTTGTCGAGTTTGTTGAGGAAGCAGTCGTAGCCGCCGTTCGAGCTTATGTTCTGAACGCCGTCGCCCGGATCGAAATCCACCGTCGAGCTGAACACGCCGCAGATGTAGACGTAACCGTCATCGTCGACCACTACCTCGCTCGGATTTCCCTCAAGCCCGGTGCCGCCGAACGCCTCGACCCATCCGCCCTCCGGCGGAGCCGCTTCGTCGATGACAAAATTCTCGTCCGATTCATCCGATGTAAGAGGATCGACGATCGAAGTCACGCGGATTCGCGCTTCATCGGTGATATCGCCCACATCGGGTGTCCATGCCTCGACGCCATCGTTCGCGGTGTCGGCACTGATCGTCGTGGGCCAGCTCAGGCCACCGTCGATGGAAAGATCGATCATCACATTTCCAAAGACATTTACCGAGTCCCACTCTATTTCATACTCGGTGTCGACGTTCCAGACTTCACCGCCATTGGGAGTAATGACCGTGATCGATTTCTCCGGCGCCTCGTTACTTACCGTAAGATCGTATCTGAACGCAGCGGTTAAACTGTCGGAACTCGCGAGGTTCGGAATCCCGTAGGGGTTCTCGTAGGTTTCATCCGCGCATACGGCGAGGACCCAGTACTCGTTACCGTCGAGACCGCCCACACTATCCGCTTCGATCTCGACGTGATACGTCGAATAATTTTCATTACCGCCAACCGGGGTCATGTCGGTTGTGTTCGCATGGTACGCGGCCGACAGGACATCGGACTCGATAAAAATCGTGTAATCCTCCATCACGCCCGCCGAAACAGTCGAATCGCGGTCCCAGAGGCTGATGTCGAGGTTAATGCTTCCGCCGTTCTGAGCCGGATCAATATACCAGACAGTGCTCGTGTCCTCGACGCTGCACGCGATCGCCTCGGGAGCGTTCGACGGGTGATACTGCGGCTCGACACCCTCCCAGTTCGCGATAACGGCGTAGGCGAAAGTAATTCCGGTATCAGCCGGAAATCGGAGGTAGTAATTCCGGGTATTCGCCTGTCCGGCCGAAAACACGCCATCAGGATTGTAACCCGCCGAACCGTCCAGCCACGTCCAGAGATCGTCATCAACGCCCAGGGCATCGGCGAAATACGCGTACGGGCAGAGCGTGGCCGTCCCGCTGAATCCGGGCGACGCCACGTTTCCCTGCGTGTACTGGAAAAGCGGCATGCCACCCTCGCTGAATTCCGCGAAATTAAACCATCTCGTGTACCCGTCCGGGCCACCCTTACCGTCATCCGGATCGGGGAACATGTACTGATCCGTCCCGACCACCGGATACGTCATGCCGTCTGTCTCGAGCTGCGCGGAACCGTCACCCATGAAAACCCCGCGCACGTCATAACCGTAGTAGTTCGTCAGGCCCGGAAACGGGTGTTTGAGCGTCACGTCGATATCGATATCCGTGTAGCCCGAATCGCTCACGACTTTATTGACATGGACGCTCATGTTAAGCGGGTTCATGTTCAGGAGGTTTGTCACGTTCGCCGTGAATCCGGCATGTCGCGCTGGGATGATCTCCGCGGTCATACTTTCGGGATCGATATCCACGCAGTACATACCCCACAGGTGGGTCTGCGATTCACGGGACGCGGATGCCGAAATCCCGGGAGACTGGGGGCTAATATCTGTCGAGGCCGGGGTATCACCCGCCCTGCCCGAGCACGACAGCATGGTCGCAGTCAATACCAGCGCAAGTGCGGCACGCAGAATTACCAGAGAAGTCCTTATATACGGTCTCATGATTGTCTATCCCTCGCTGAATGTACGTCTGAACGTAAGTACTATTATCAGAGATTTGCGTGGATTTTTCAATGAGTAAAGAATCAGGTCCGGATAATTCCCGCAACACTTGTTTTTTAGCTTGTGTAAAGGCACTACCCCGCAAGGCAGCGAGCACCATGCAATGCCCTTGCACCGGGTGTCGCATCGACGAATCGTCGATGGCCCTTCAGATGGAGACAGTACGGTTGATGTCGCATTCGATGAGGCTATGGGATGGATGGAGCTGCCACCTGACTCGGGTAATTGCTTCCTCATGGAGGTGCACAGCACGGGTGCACAGAGAAGCGACCCGAAATCCGGCGATCCTGACGATTACCCTTATGGCTTCGGGTCCGCAGGGCGACGTGATCACGATCTATAATTACGTACGCTGCGTCCGGGATAAAGCAGGCCGGAAATTAAAAAGGCTGCCATTCTGGTGTAGAAAAAATGCGAACGTCAATTTTTTACATATTCACTTATCTCAATAATGTTGACACTTTACCGACATTAAATTATATTATTTTCTAAGATTTCACCAAATTTTTTCACATATTCAGGTTTCAATAAAAGGATGCGCTGGCAATCGCATATCTTTTCCACATCATGAAGGAGGGTTCAAACATGGCTATCAATAAAACCATGATGAAACCAATTTTCTTATGTATTCTGATTTTCCTGTTTTCAATCCCCGGTATCAGTTGTGACGACTCCAACACCATACCAGCATTGAAAGACATCATCGAAACTGCCATTGAGAATGGCAGCTTTACTACACTTGTAGCGGCGCTTGAAGCCGGCGAACTTGATGACGATTTGAAAGGGGTCGGGCCATTCACGGTATTTGCCCCTACGGACGACGCATTCGATATGCTTCCCGAAGGAACTCTCGACTTCCTTCTGGACCCGGCAAACCAGGACGTGTTGATTGACATCCTGTTATTTCACGTAATCGACGGGCTGGTTCAGTCACCCGGCGCCATCGCACTGGACGGCACAAGCGCGGAAATGCTTAACGGGCTTAACCTCCGCATCGATGTAGTCGATAACGTACTCACTCTTAGCCTGAACGGCAACAGGGAAGCCATTGTAACCATCGCGGACATCGAGGCATCAAACGGTATTATTCATGTGATCGATGCTGTCCTGGATCCCGATGATGCGGTTGTGGACATTGTTGACACCGCCGTAGCCAATGGCAGTTTTACTACCCTGGCAACCGCGCTTGTTGCAGGCGAACTCGATGATGATCTCAAGGGAACCGGTCCATTCACGGTCTTTGCGCCCGATGACGATGCGTTCGACGCCCTTCCGGCCGGCACGGTAGATACCCTTCTCGATCCTGCCAACCAGGCGGATCTGATCGACCTGCTTTCTTATCATGTATATGTCGGGTCTGTCCTGTCACCGGCGGCACTTGCACTTGACGGCCAGAGCGTAATTATGCTTAACGGAGGAAACATGTCGCTTGACGTAGTTGGCGGCGATCTGATTCTGAACTTAGGCGGAAATCGCGAGGCTACGGTCACAATCACGGACGTTCTTTGTTCGAACGGTGTTATCCACGTGATAAACGCTGTGCTTGATCCTTCGGATTCAACCTGACTGTGAATCAATCAGGTGCCGTAATCTACCAAACCAGGTAACTATTCTCTGACAGTATCCCCTTCAACCCTGCGTTGAGGGGTTTTTTCTACTGATTTTTACCATTGAACCGGAACAATGATCACATGATTGCGGCTGGCCATTAAGAATGTGACCGAACAGGAAAAAGGTACAGTACCGGCAATACATGGTTTGATTGGATGCTGATATAATGATCCGGGAAATCTGCCCGGGCCACTATATTATGGGAGCGGAACTTACAAGAGAAGAGTCAGCAGCAATCCGGGGGATCCATGCCTCACGATTTCTTAACTGGCTTATCCTGGTTACCCTGACAGTATTGCTGGTACTGGACCTGCTGCTCGTTCTCAATGAGGCAGGTTCCGGAGGAGGGGCATCCGATGTTCCGGAGTGGCTGTTGATCCCGATCGCAGCCGGATTCGTGATACTTGCCGTTCTTTTCAGTCTCGTCTTCAGCATGGCTCTGAATATGAAATTCCGCGAACATGCCCGCTTTGTACTCGCATCGACCCGATCCCTTACATATTACGGATTGTTAAGTAAAAGACAGGCGCCCGGTATTTTCATCAGGCTTGCCCACGACCTGGTTACAAAAACCGGCGGAAGACTTATAAGGGAACTCATTGCGGAGGGATGGCATCCGGTACGCGCTAATCACTATGCAGGGCTCATACGTATCCTCCTCGCAAGAACGGAATGGAATATCAACTACGAGGACCAGGTCGCAGAGCATGCGGCGTTGCTTAACAGGCTGAAATTCAGCGAGCACGAAATTTCAATTATTGTCGGTCCGGTCGTTGAGACAATAATGAACACCGGAGGACGGCTTAACGCCGCTGCTGTCTCGGGATCGATTCTGAAAAACGTCGTATGGATTATTGTTATCCTCGCGGCTGTGCCATTACTAATCTGGATGCTGTTCACGAATGACTACCTCGATGCATCCACCAAGTATGACTTTATTCAGGTTCTTGTCTTCGCGGTACCCCTACTTATCGTGATTGGTTACAACATCTACTCGATTGTCCGGAAATTAAACCGGCGCAACAACCGGCAATAATTTGCGGTCGGTTAAGAGTATATCATCAAACTAAAATTTTGCATATTTTCATTGAAATGCTATTATTCCTGCTCAAATCCAAATAACTAATACGGGGAACAAAGATGCGTCTAAATGCTCTCATTCTGACTGCTGGTATTCTTTTATTGGTCGGATGTTCGGGAATCGGAACCGATCCGACTACTCCCAATACCGGCCTGAGCCCGAGGCAGCTTCTCGGCGCCTGGACTCTTAACTTCGATCTGGATGCAGGGACAATAAATGTGTCCAGCTACAGTGTCGCGAACTCAGGAACAAATAAATCCGACTACATACCATTACCGGTTTTCCAGTTCGTATCGTACGATGCCGAAACCGGCGTGGTCGAGTTCAATGTCTCGATTCGCAACACTCTCAGCTATAACTGCTATGACTCGCGCCTGATCGTGTACGGCAACGACGGGCAGGAGCTTGTAAATTCCGATGGTATGACCGGGTTCTTTGACATACCAGGCGGACCTGAGATCAACAAGTTCCTGGCAGTCGGTAAAACCGACTCAACACGCTCTTTCAGCGGTTCTGCAGATCATTCCGAAACCGTAAGAGTCTGCATTAACGAAGACATTCCAACACTCATTACCGCGTTCGAGGCATGTCTTGACGGACATTGCGTTGAGCCATACTCAATCGGTTATGTAAACCAGGATGTTTTCGTAGCAGGTGTGGATTCGGAAATGCTGTTATGGGTCGATGTACTCGACTGGCAGAACGACATCGGTTCTGTCTGGCTCGAATGCTCCGAACTATGCAGTGAAATCATGGCAAACTTCGTAAGAACAGGACCGCAGACTTTCTCTATTACGCTTGACAACCTGGGTGGCCTGGCTCCCGGTGTTTATGAAGGCAGGATTGGTGCGATTTCAAACGGGGCAACAATCTTCAGGGAATTCTCGGTAACAATCTCCGCCGAGGAACCCACTTGCGGCCTTTTGCGGAATTCACCCGGAGCCTATAACGGATACACACTATTCCAGGCAGATCCGTCACCCGATATATACCTGATTGACATTAACGGTAACATGGTTCACAAGTGGGAAACCGACAAGACAGCATCCGGTGCTATATACCTTCTCGAGAATGGCAACGTACTTGCCACATGCCTTGAGAAAATACTCCCGCCAAGGGCCAGGACCGGCTTTGTGAGGGAATATGACTGGGATGGCAATATTGTGTGGGAATATCATCTCCCTGAAAATATTTACCACCAGCATCACGACATCGAACGCCTGCCAAATGGCAACACCATGATTGTCGTATGGGAAAAGAAGACGATGGAAGAGTCAATCGAAGCAGGCAGAAATCCGGACGATGTCACCGAGGATGGTATCTGGCCGACATGCATTCTTGAAGTCAATCACGCCGGAGAAATCGTGTGGTCGTGGCACGCATGGGATCATCTTTCGAGTGAGACCGGCGGTGTCGCAAACGGAGAGCCTGTAAGTTCAGATATTACAGATCCCGGAAAAATCGATATTAACCAGATTTTAAGGCCTCAGAAGGACTGGCTCCACACTAATTCGGTAGACTACAATCCCGAGCTGGATCAGATTATTATCAGTGCTCACCATATTAGTGAAGTCCTCGTGGTGGACCACTCCACAGCTGATTACGATGATCCACAGGCAGGGATAGATGCCGCTGCGGGCCCTGCAGGAGATATCCTTTACCGCTGGGGGAACCCGCGGATATACGGTGCCGGCACGGCAGAAGACCAGCAGCTATACAAGCAGCATGATGCCCAGTGGATCGAACCCGGATGTCCGGGCGCCGGCAATATACTCATCTTTAACAACGGAAACGACCGCCAGCCGTTTGGTTATTCGTCGATCGAAGAAATTGTTCCTCCCGTCGACGCATTCGGGAATTACACGATGCCGTCACCGGGTGAAGCTTTCGCACCTGATGCAACTGTCTGGACTTACAGTTACGATCCACCCGAAGATTTCTTTTCCGATCACATTTCAGGCATGACAAGAATGCCGAATGGTAATACGCTGATCTGCTCGGGTGCTGATGGCTGGTTATTTGAAGTTGATCCGTCCGGAACCGTGCTCTGGGAATACATTAATCCGGTCGGAGTTGATGGTCCTGTCGAGCAGGGAACAGAAGTAATCGAGCGGAATTCTGTTTTCAGATGCTATCGCTATCCTGCGGACTTTCCTGCGTTCGAGGGACGCGATTTAAGTCCCAAGGGACCGATCGAGCTTTACTGATCACACATAATTTTGTCTTCTTAAAATGGACCGCTTAACAGGCGGTCCTTTTTCTAACTGGTACCAGGGACCGGAGAATAATTGGAACAAAATGAATATGTTGCACGTCATGTAATCGAGACACTAAAAGGGAGCGTGCGATGGCTGATAGAACAATTCGTTTAATAATTCTCACTTTTATTCTCTCACTGATCACATCAGGATGCGCAAAACGCCCCATATCCGGAAGAGTCGTGGAGTGCATTGACCAGAATATGACACTGACTCTCGCATCCGACTGGGAGGGTGAAGTCATCGACACTGACTGGGTTGCCTACAAACGAATTCTCAAAGGCCGCGAAGATTTCATGTGGGTGCTTCCCCCGATAACAGCCAGGGATATCCCGGTAGCAGAAGCCAGGGACACAAGAAATTTCATCGACTGGAGATTCAAGGGAGTTGAAGGTGAGTTTGATGAGACCATTTCACCATTTTCACCGGACTTCCCGACCCCGCCCGGATTGTGGGCGATGGATACATCTAAAATTCAGCTTCTCGGTGATTATAACGTCACGCTTACGTGGCCCGGTGTCGAGGGCACGCAGGCAGTCACCAGGATATACGAACATGTACGCGGTATGGGAGATACAACCGCAATCTGGCACACGTACACCGTAACGTTTGGTTACGGCCCCAATACGTATGAGTTCGTCATGCTTATCCCGATTACCGAGAATGACCAGGATTATATCGATATGTTCTGGGCTTCAGTTGAAAATCTGGAGATTGGGTCCGGGTAACAGAATTAATGAACTCAAAATGTTGAATCAAACCCATCGCCTGACTTTTTTCATATAGTCTGAATATTCTGTACCGAATTCAGCCTGCATGCTCTTCTCCTCGACTCCCGCGAACCAGTTGAGCACGAAGAAAAACGCAATAACAGGTATATAAGGCGACAGTGTTCCCATTATGACAGCTATTCCGAGCACCAGGAGAACCATTCCCACGTACATCGGATGACGAGAGTATAAAAATGGTCCTTCATGAATCAGTGACGATGCATTCTCGAAAGGCTTTACGGTCGTTTCGTGCTTTGTAAAGAGTTTATCTGTTTTAAGATTCAGGTAAATCCCAAGCGCCAGGGGAATGATCCCGATCAACCCGTACGGCATCGGGATTATCTTAAGTATCGGAAGGAACTGATGCAGAACAGCCATCAGTACGATACAGAGAAAAATGTATGTCGGTGGCAGAATTTTTTTCATCACAAGTGTTCTCCACAACCGGAATCTGAATATCCACGCAACATACACAAAAATCAGGCAAAAATGAAGCTATTCCAACAGGATATGTTAATTATATGACTTGGCAATATGATAATAGCTTGAAATCAGCAACTATTTATATATAATACTCAGACCTTATGACCGAAGAACGCACAAATCATGATGTCTGTCCTGCCGGACAGGTTGGCCTGATGGACAACATCTTCCGCACATGGATACACAATCCACGAAAGATGTTCGGCAACCATGTCTCGCATGGCATGCATGTTCTGGACCTTGGATGCGGCGGGGGATTCACATCCATCGGTATGGCGAAACTGGTCGGGGAGGCGGGCCATGTGACATCGGTCGACCTCCAGCAGGAGATGCTCGACTTTGCCCGTAAACGCGCACATAAGGCAGGAGTGAGTGAACGCATCACTTTCCACAGGTGCGGCAGAAATTCAATTGGCCTTGAAAGTGAGTACGACTTCGCGGTCGCGTTCTACATGGTGCATGAAGTGCCTGATCGGATGTCGTTTTTGTCGGAAGTACATTCTCTTTTAAAACCGGGCGGCAGATTTTTCATCGCGGAACCAACTCACCACGTTCGGAAGGACTCATTCGAGAAGATGGTCAAGATGGCATCAGATATTGGATTTAAAATAATAGCGGAGCCAAAGGTATCCTTCAGTTATACCGTGGTACTTGAGAAATCCTGATCGCTCTTGACATCCGCCATTGGTGGATTATATTTATCCTGTAAGTCATGAGAACCTACATGGACATGCATAAATCACTAAACACCTGGGTGTGGTCGGGCGGATAAATCGATCCCGGTCGGATATCGCGTCCTGCGTCGCCGGCCTGTAAGCCGGTTTTTTTATGCGCTTATACGACATAGTAAGTACTGACCATTCGGATAAACATAAGACACATATTTTCAGATTTAAACGAATTTAATAAAGGGGCTGATGATGAAATCAATCGATGCCCCGACCAAACAAGGAGACGAGATTAATGAACGAGCCTGCACGAAAGAAAAGGGTTGTAAGTGGCATGAGACCCACAGGCCCCCTGCACATCGGACATCTTCACGGGGTGCTCGAAACATGGTGGGGCATGCAGGACGATTACGACTGCTTTTTCTTCATCGCGGACTATCACGCGCTCACAAACTGGAATCCCGAAACCATCGTGCGTGACAATGTGAGGGAAGTCGTACTCGACTGGCTCGCTACAGGTCTCGATCCGGAAAAATCGGTCATTTTCCGTCAGTCGGACATTAAGGAAATTCCTGCGTTTCACCTTCTACTGTCGATGTTCGCACCGGTCGGATGGCTGCTGAGGAATCCAACATATAAAGACCAGGTCGAGAATCTGAAAATCGAATCTCCCAACTATGGATTTCTCGGATATCCTGTTCTTCAGAGCGCCGATGTACTTATGTACAAGGGGGAGCTTGTCCCGATCGGAAGGGACCAGGCCCCGCATCTGAACCTGACAATCGACCTTGCCGAAACAATTCAGAACAAGTTCGGCGAGATAATACCTGTCCCGGAATACCTTCACTCGGATTATCCCACGGTTCCGGGTTCGGATAACCGCAAGATGTCGAAATCCTACGGAAACGCAATCTACATTAAGGACACCGAGAAGAAGACCGAGAAGATTATCAAGGGATATTACACAGATCCCCTGAAGCCGTACATGGGCGACCCGGGCCATCCAGATGACTGTCCGGTCTATTACCTGAACAAGATATACATCAAGGACATTGATGAGCTTCAGAAGATAAAGGCCACGTGTGAATCGGGAGAACGTGGCTGCGGTGAATGCAAGAAGGAACTCGCTAATGCATGCAACAATTTCCTGCGTCCAATACGCGAGAAGCGTGCGGAGTATGAAAAGCAGCCCAAGGTCGTGGATGAGATCCTTTCAAACGGGGCGGAGAAAGCCGGACGGATAGCGTCGAAGGTCCTTATGAAAATGATGAAAGCGGTCAAGATCAGATAGTTCCGATCCCGACCGCTTGATTTCACAACTTGAAATTATCATCACGGAGACAGGTTTCTGTCTCTGTTTTATTTCGATGGCACCTTAATACCGCGTTTCTCAAGAATATCGGTGCCGATCTCTCTCAGCTTGTACTTCTGGATCTTACCGCTCGCGGTCATCGGGTAATTTTCCACGAACACGATATATTTCGGGACCTTGAACCGGGAGATATTATCAAGGCAGTACTGCCTTATCTCGCCTTCGGTGGCTTCCTGCCCTTCCTTCATAATAATGAAAGCCATAACTTCCTCGCCGTACTTCTCGTCCTGTACACCGACAACCGAGACGTCCATGATCTTCTCGTTAGTGTAAAGGAATTCCTCGATCTCTCGGGGGTAGATGTTCTCGCCACCGCGAATGATCATGTCACCGACACGCCCGATGATTTTGAAATAACCATCTTCGTCGACCGTCGCGAGGTCCTTCGAGTGTAGCCACCCGTCCACGATCGCCTCGGCAGTGCGCTCGGGCATCTTGTAGTAACCCTTCATTATGCAGTAACCGCTGGCCACAAGCTCACCCGGAGTGTTCGGGGGCATCTCCTCATCGGTTTCCGGATCGACGATTTTTACGTTCGTATGCGGCAAAGGAGTTCCGACCGTTGCTGTCCTTCTCTCCATGTTGTCATCGCGAAGGGTCTGTGTCAGCACCGGTGAAGATTCCGTCAGACCGTAACAGATAGTAATTTCGGTCGCGTGCATTTTTTCCATGACCTGAACCATGACCTCTTCGGGACAGGTTGATCCGGCCATGATTCCGGTCCGGAGACTTGAAAGTTCGTACTGGTCGAAGTCGGGATGCTGGAGCTCCGCGATGAACATCGTGGGAACACCGTTGATCGCAGTACATTTTTCAGTTTGTACGGCTTCAAGTACCTTCTTAACATCGAATATCTCTATCGGAACCATCGTCGCTCCGACCACTACACAATTGAGCGTCGACAGCACGCATCCGAAACAGTGGAAGAAGGGAACGGGGATCAGGTAACGGTCCACATGTGTAAGTCCCTGACGTTCCCCGATCAGTGCTGCATTATTAATGATATTGTGATGGCTTAGCATCGCACCCTTGGGAAATCCCGTAGTTCCCGACGTATATTGCATATTGATCACTTCATGACAGTCGAGGGAATCCTTGACATTCTGAAGCTCCTCGTCGGTAACCTGGTCGGCCATGTTGAGAATATCCTCGAAATTGAACATGCCGGGATGCTTCTCTTCGCCTATGAATACAACATTCTTCAGGAAAGGGGCTTTCTCGGCTTCGAGCTTGCCCGGTTCGCAATCCTTCAGCTCGGGAACGACCTTGTAGAGGGTTTCAATGTAGTTGACATCCTTGAATCCCCCGACGAGGAACAGCGTCGTTGAATCGGACTGTTTGAGAAGGTATTCAAGTTCGTGGGCTTTGTAATAGGTATTGACGGTGACAAGAACCGAGCCCATTTTGCCAAGGCCAAACTGGAGAATCAGCCATTCAGGGACGTTGTACGCCCAGACAGCAACATTATCACCCTTCTTTACGCCAAGCGCCATCATCCCTTTGGCAAGCCTGTCGCAGATATCATCAAACTCCCTGTAACTGTATCTGAGCCCCCGGTCCACGTAAACGAGGGCGTCGTTATCAGGATATTTTTGTGCGGATTGTTCCAGCACCTGGCCGATAGTCAGTTCGAGCATTAAGATAATCTCCCTTCAAATATGGGTAAAGTGCAACAGCGGACAATAGTAAAATAATGTTTATAACTCCGCAACCCCTTCGTATATCAAAACATGTGGGAAATTATGATAGAATTGCCCGGTCGATATGGTCGCACCTGAGGATATCAAAAAACTTTCGGTCATTATTCCATGCTACAACGAGGTCGAGAACATCGCCGAGGTGATCGATCTGGTCTCTTCGGTTGATGTCGGACTTGAGAAGGAAATCATCGTGGTTGACGATGGTTCCGAGGATGGCACCGTTCAGCTTCTCAAGGAAATCCGTGAAAAAAATGAGGATTCCAACATTCTCAATGTTCATTTTTCAATGCTGAACAGCGGGAAGGGATTCGCGATAAGGATCGGGCTCAAGTACGTGACGGGCGACGTGGTTATTATCCAAGATGCGGATCTGGAATACGATCCGCAGGATTTCCCAAAAATTCTGGAGCCCATACTCAAAGGTGAAGCGGACGTTGTGTACGGATCGAGGTTCCTCGGAAAATCGCGTCCGGAGGGAATGGCGTTCGCCAATTTCATAGCGAACAAGATTCTGACCTTTACCGCTATTCTGCTTTATGGTAAACACATAACCGACGAGGCCACATGTTACAAGGCATTCCGTCGCGACGTGATCGACTCGGTCGAGCTGACCTGCCAGAGGTTCGAGTTCTGCCCTGAAGTTACGAGCAAGGTACTTAAGAAACGCTACAGGCTTGTTGAGGTTCCGATTAACTACAGGGGCAGGACAACACTGGAAGGCAAGAAAATCACGTGGTGGGATGGCTTTATCGCGATCTGGACCCTCTGGAAGTACAGGTTTAAAAAATAAAGACAATACTCTTGGAATGGGAGACGGCGTAAACATGAAACGCTTTACACTACTTCTGGTTTTAGTATCACTCATGCTGACAATTCCCGCATGTTCGGGCGGGCTTGCCGATGGCAATCTTATCGGCACGGTCGTGCGTGAAAGTGACGGAACCCTGGTCGTGCGCCCGGTCATCGTGATCGGCAGGGTGCTTAAAAGCCCCACAACACCCGACCAGATCATTGTCGGGGATGACCAGGGCAAGTTCGAGATCACGATTCCGGGTGGGAACTACAACGTCCAGATAGGAACAAGCCAGGATGGCCCGTTCTACATGTGGCCCGATCCGGTGTTTGTCGAGGAGAACAAGACAACCATCGCACTGTTCCAGTTACCTGACGGGTTTTAATCGACTCACTGTATTATGGAAGAATCCCTTAGGGAAAAAAAGATGACCGAAACAGGGGTCATCGAGGGAAGCCCGTTACCCCCTCCCCCATCCGAATATAACGGACCGAAACTGCCATCGCTTTCGGCATTCATGCCGGCTTACAACGAGGAGCCCAACATAGGATGGGTTGCGCGTGACGTTCTCGCGAAACTCCGGATGGTCACCGATGACCTCGAACTGATAATTGTCAACGACGGCAGCGCGGATAATACCGGAGAGATTATCGATAAACTCGCGGAAGATTACCCGGAAATTATCGCGGCCCATCACCCGGAAAATCGTGGTTACGGAGCCGCGCTGAGAACAGGATTCTCCAACTGCACGAAAGATTACATTTTCTACACCGATGGTGACGGCCAGTTCGATTCGGCCGAGATAGATATACTAATCCCACTTCTCGACGAAGGTGATGTTGTATCGGCGTGGCGCGTTGACCGCAAGGACCCATGGAATCGCAAGCTCAACGCGTGGCTTTATAACACGTTTCTGCTTATCTGCTTCCGACTCAAC